>Ga0209919_1000090_pt1 | contig 45736 bp, 40 predicted proteins | sample SalPon2A_C_D2_MG_FD_185721 | JGI IMG/M metagenome (GOLD analysis project Ga0209919, IMG submission 185721) | Soil microbial communities from South San Francisco under conditions of wetland restoration - Salt Pond MetaG R2A_C_D2_MG (SPAdes)... | ecosystem: Environmental > Terrestrial > Soil >... | reverse complement strand
ATGTTCGGCGGTTCCTTTATAAAATCAATTATTACCGGAACTGTTGCAAAAACCACAAACGAAGAAACCCGTGCGCGTGGCTTTTCAATTTTTTACGGAATCGTAAACGTCGGTGCTTTTCTCGGAAAAACTTTTGCTTATCCCTTAAGATTACAATGGGGACTTGAGTCTATCAATTTTTATGCAGCTACAATGACTTTACTTGCGCTGGTTGTTGTTTCCTTTTTCTACAAAAGTATCAATGCGGACGGTGAAGGTAAAACTTACAAACAGGCTTGGGAAGGTTTCATTAAAGTTGTTACAAACGTTCGGCTATTATTATTAATAATTATTGTTACCGGTTTTTGGATCATTCAACATCAGCTTTACGCCACAATGCCGAAATATGTTCTTAGAACTGTCGGCGAGCACGCTTCACCGGAGTGGATTGCAAACGTTAATCCATTTGTGGTTATGGTTTCAGTAGTTTTTATTACAAACCTGATGAGAAATGTAAAAGCGGTTTCATCAATGAGTATTGGAATGTTTCTAATGCCTATTTCAGCATTGTTAATGGCATCCAGCGAATTTTTAAAAGATATAACCGGAACGTCTGTTTCTTTCTTTGGATTATTTTCCGCTCACCCGGTTACAGTCATGATGATTTGCGGAATAATCGTTCAGGGACTTGCAGAGTGTTTTATCTCTCCACGTTATCTGGAATATTTTTCATTACAGGCGCCAAAAGGCGAAGAAGGGCTTTATCTCGGATTCAGTCATTTACACTCTTTCCTTTCTTCGATTCTGGGATTTGGAATATCCGGTTATTTACTGACAGCATACGCTCCAGATCCAGCAACTTTATCGGCAGAGCAGCTTGTACACGCTTATGATCACGCGCACTATATCTGGTATTATTTTGCCGGAATAGGACTAACTGCTGCTACTGCGTTAGTTATATATAAACGAATTTTTGATAAATCTGATAAGATGAAGGCTGCATAAGGTTTTCTTTTTATGGAACCAAAAGCTCTTTTGGGTCGTTTTAACTACTTAATAGAAAACTGTTGAAACAGTTAATGTTATCTTTTGCATTGTTAACCCACGGATTAATCAGTGGGCTAATAAAAACACACGACATTATAACAACGGTTTTTCAATTTAGAAAAGAAACTAATAGAAATTTAAAACTTAAACACGGAACAAACATGCTCAGACCCCAATCAATTTTTAATAAAATATTTATAATAACTTTCACATCTCTTTTGCTGGCTTCTGCCTCTTTTTCGCAGACAGTAAAATTAAAACTAATTGAAACCAGCGATGTCCACGGATCATTATTTCAATACGATTTTATAAAGAATAAGCTTGGAAAATCTTCCCTGGCCCAATTATATAATTATGTTGAAAAAGAGCGGTCAAATAAGGATCAGGGCGTCGTGCTTTTGGATAACGGTGATATTCTGCAGGGACAGCCGATAGTTTATTATTATAATTTTGAAAAGACCGGGGTACCACATATCGTTGCCCAGGTAATGAACTATATGAAGTACGATGCGGGAACGGTTGGAAATCACGATATTGAACCGGGACATCCTGTTTATGATAGAATAAATAAAGAATTTAACTTCCCCTGGCTTGCTGCAAATGCCGTTGATATTAAAACAGGAAATCCTTATTTCAAACCTTATACAATTATTAAAAGAAATGGAATTAAAATCGCCGTCCTTGGAATGATAACCCCTGCAATTCCAAACTGGCTTCCGAAAAAAATATGGAGTGGACTTGAATTCAAAGATATGATAGAAACGGCAAGGAAATGGGTTCCGATAATTCAGGAAAAAGAAAAACCGGATTTACTTGTGGGGTTATTTCACGCGGGCGTGGAACCGGGCTATAACGGCGCGGATCCGAATGCGCCCAAGAATGAAAATGCCTCTCAACTTGTTGCTGAACAGGTCCCGGGATTTGACGTTGTTTTCGTCGGTCACGATCATCATGGCTGGAATTACGCCGTAAAAAATTCAGTAGGTAAAGATGTTCATATTCTTGGTGCAGTAAATGCAGCAAGAACTGCTGCTGTTGCTAACATAACTTTAACGAAAGATAAATCCTCAAATACATGGAAAAAAGAAATAACCGGAGAAATAATCGAATCAAAAGACTTCAAAGAAAATGTTCCTATTGTAAGAAAATTCACAAAAACTGTTGAGGAAGTTTTGAGCTATGTAAATAAATCTATCGGATATTTCAGTCAGCCGGTTTCAACAAAGGAGTCTATGTTCGGCGATTCACCTTTTGTTGATCTTATTCAAAAAATTCAACTCGATATTACCAAGGCAGATGTTTCATTCGCCGCCCCACTTTCATTCAATGCGGAAATAAAAAAAGGCTGGGTTCATGTTCGTGATATGTTCAGCCTTTATAAATATGAAAACCTGCTTTACACAATGGAGATGAACGGGCAGGAAATTAAAGATTACCTGGAATTTTCATACGGACAATGGTTTAACCAGATGAAAGATGAAAATGATCACCTGTTAAACTTTAAAAAGGAAAATAACGAGATAGTTAAAAACGAAAATGGCTTCCCGCAATTAAAAGCACAATATTACAATTTTTCTTCCGCTTCGGGAATTAATTATACCGTGGATGTTTCAAAACCCGCGGGTCAGAGAATTACAATCACAGGAATGTCAAATGGAAGTCCTTTTGATTTAAACAAGAAATATAAAGTTGCTATAAACTCCTACCGCGGAAATGGCGGGGGAGGACATTTAACAAAAGGCGCAGGTATACCAAAAGATAAACTTGCAAACAGAGTGTTTACATCCACTGAAAAGGATCTTCGCTACTACCTGATGAAATGGATTCAGAAACAAAAGCGGGTAACTCCTTCAACTCTTGATAACTGGAAAGTTATCCCGCAAAAATGGTGGAAAAAAGGGAAGGAAAAGGATTATAAATTATTGTATGGGAATAATTAAAATATATTTTTTTTAGGCTGTCTTAAAAGTAATTATTTATTCAAAAAAGAGCGCGGATTTATTTTTTGAAAAATTAATTTTAAGACTGCCTTATTTTTGCAAGCGCTATCTTCTCTTTTTACCTTCCTTTCCGCAATCATTATTCGTAAATTTAGACTCTATATATATTGGTTTTTAGTCACATAATTACATTAAATAGTTATGAACACAACACTTAGCACACACCTTTTTAACGAAGCGAAACGATATATTCCCGGCGGTGTTAATTCGCCTGTAAGGGCATTTAAATCTGTCGGTGGAAACCCTATTTTTATTAAAAGCGGGGAAGGTTCAAAAATTTACGATGTTGATGGCAATGAATTTATAGAATACATAGGCAGCTGGGGTCCTCATTTGTTCGGTCACAACCCCTCATTTATTAAAAAAGCATTGCTGGAAGCTATCGAAAACGGAACCAGTTTTGGTGCACCGACAGAACTTGAAGTAAAAATTGCAAAACTCATAATTAACCTTGTTCCTTCAGTTGAAATGGTAAGAATGGTTAACAGCGGAACCGAGGCAACTATGAGCGCCGTTAGAGCAGCACGCGGTTTTACAAAAAAAGATAAAATAATAAAATTTGAGGGCTGTTATCATGGCCATGCTGATTTCTTTTTGATAAAAGCCGGATCGGGTGCTTTAACGCTCGGCATACCAACCAGTCCCGGAGTTACTGAAGCAAACGCAGCAGATACTCTTGTTGCAGACTACAATGATATTGAATCAGTAAAAAAACTTGTTAAAGAAAACAAGAAAAACGTAGCAGCTATTATTATAGAACCGGTTGCCGGAAACATGGGCGTTGTAAAAGCAACAGGTGAATTTCTCGCAGGCCTAAGAAAAATCTGTGATGAAGAAAATATTGTTCTGATTTTCGATGAAGTGATGACAGGTTTTCGTTTATCCCCTTCCGGAGCCCAGGGAATTTTAAAAGTAAAACCAGACCTTACAACATTTGGAAAAATTATCGGCGCCGGGTTACCGGTAGGTGCTTTCGGAGGCAAAAAGGAAATTATGGAAATGATTGCTCCAAGTGGTCCGGTTTACCAGGCAGGCACATTAAGCGGAAATCCGCTTGCAATGGCTGCCGGATATGCTGCTTTAAGTCATATAAAAAACAATCCAAAAATTTATGATGATCTGGAAGAAAAATCTAAATACCTTGAAAACGGATTTAAAGAAAACCTTAAAAAGCTAAAAAAGAATTACGCATTTAACCGGGTCGGCTCTATGATGTGCTTGTTCTTTACAGATAAGGAAGTGAACGATTTTAAATCTGCTGTTTCTTCAGATACAACTGCTTATGGAAAATATTTTCATAGCATGTTAAAAAGAAATATTTATCTTGCCCCAGCTCAATTTGAAGCAATGTTTGTTTCAACAGCTCATTCGCTTGAAGATATTGATAAAACTATTAAAGCGCATTACGAAGCTTTGAAATAATCCCTCAACTTTTATATTTAAAACAAAAAATGGACAATAAAAATTGTCCATTTTTAATTTATTTTCTTTCGGTTATTCGCCCGGCTCTTCTTCTTCGGGAATAACTTTTGAAATATCGGCAATTTTATCGCCTTCTTTCAAACGAATAACTCTTACGCCCTGGGTATTTCTTCCCATTACACGAATTTCAGCAACCCCTTGTCGAATCACCATTCCGTGCGTTGTAATAATTACAAGTTCGTCGCCGTCAACAACTTCCATTAGCGAAATCATCTTACCGACTTTATCGCTAGTCTTAACTGTAATAACTCCTTTTCCGCCGCGGTGGGTTATCCTGTAATCATTTATATCGGAGCGTTTACCATAACCTTTTTCAGTAACAACCATAATTGTAGACTGACGCTTTAGAACCACAAGACCAACAACAATATCCCCCTTGCCGAGTTTTACCCCACGCACGCCTGTCGCTGTTCTTCCCATTTCTCTTACATCTTTTTCGCTGAAACGAATTGCGAAGCCGTCCTTTGTTCCCAGAACGACATCATTATTTCCTTCCGTGAGTTTAACCGCAATCAGGTTATCTCCTTTTACAAGATTGATCGCATTTATTCCGCCTTTACGAACATTGCCGTATGCAGAAAGAACTGTTTTCTTTATCGTTCCTTTCTGTGTAGCCATTACAAGGTACTGATCATCTTTAAATTCCTTCACGGCAACAAAAGCTGATATATTTTCATCTTTTTCTTTTTGAATTAAATTCAAAATAGATCTTCCGCGAGCTGTTCGTCCGCCTTCAGGAACTTCATGGACTTTCAGCCAATAACATTTTCCCTTATCGGTAAATATTAAAATGTAATGGTGGGTTGAGGCAATGAACATATGTTCAATAAAATCCTCGTCTTTAGTTCCGGCACCTGTTACTCCTTTGCCGCCTCTGCCCTGCTTTCTGTATCCGCTTACCGGGAATCTTTTTATATATCCGGTGTGAGAAATTGTAACAACAACATCTTCTTCTGCAATTGTGTCTTCTAAAGAAAACTCTTCGTAATCCTTAATTACTTCTGTTCTTCTTTCATCGCCATATTTTTCTTTTATTGCAAGTAATTCATCTTTAATAATTAAAAATCTTTTCTCTTCGCTGTTTAGTATGCCTTTTAGTTTTTCAATTAGCTTAATTATCTCTTTGTATTCATCTTCTATTTTCTTTCGTTCAAGTCCGGTTAATCTCTGTAGGCGCATATCAAGAATTGCTTTTGCCTGAATTTCGCTCAACTTGAATTTCTTCATTAAGTTAGCTTTCGCAGTCTCGGTATCTTTCGATTTTTTAATTGTCTGGATTACTGCATCAATATTATCAAGAGCAATTATATAACCCTCAAGTATGTGGGCTCTTCGTTCCGCAGCATCCAGTTCATATTTTGTTCTGCGGATAAGAACTTCCATCCTGTGGTCAAGAAAGTGTTTTATCACCTCTTTTAGCTCAAGCACTTTCGGAACGCCGTTAACAAGCGCAAGCATAATTACGCCGAAGGTATTCTGCATTTGTGTGTGCTTGAACAACTGGTTAAGAACTACTGCCGGCTGTGCATCCCTTTTAAGTTCAATTACGACCCTCATTCCATCCCGGTCTGATTCATCTCTAAGGTTTGAAATGTCATTTATTTTTCCCGCCCTAACTAAATCAGCTATTTTTTCAATAAGGTTTGCTTTATTTACCTGGTAAGGTAGTTCTGTAATTACAATATTTTCTCTATTGTTCTTTAGTGTTTCAATATTTGCTTTTGCACGAATTTTTATAATTCCGCGGCCGGTTGTGTATGCACTTTTTACTCCTTCATAACCATAAATTATTCCGCCCGTTGGAAAATCTGGCGCTGTTACGTACCTCATTAATTTTTCAGAAGTAAGTGCCGGGTTTTTAATTATAGCTATTAACCCGTCAATTACTTCTGTAATGTTGTGAGGAGGAATGTTCGTTGCCATACCAACAGCAATACCACTAGATCCGTTTACTAAAAGATTTGGTAAGTATGATGGCATTACTGTTGGTTCCTGTAGGGAGTCATCAAAGTTTGATGCGAAATCAACTGTGTTTTTGTCGAGGTCGCGAAGCATTTCCTCCGCAATTCTTGCCAGCCTAGCTTCGGTATAACGCATTGCCGCCGGCGAATCACCGTCAACTGATCCAAAATTTCCCTGGCCGTCTACAAGAGGATAACGCAGCGAAAATTCCTGAACCATTCTTACCATTGAATCATAAACTGCGGTATCTCCGTGTGGATGATACTTACCCAAAACCTCACCCACGATTCTTGCAGATTTTTTATATGCTTTATTGTGCGCAACACCGAGTTCATGCATTCCAAAAAGAACTCTTCTGTGAACGGGTTTTAATCCGTCTCTTACGTCCGGCAAAGCCCTGGATACAATTACAGACATTGAGTAATCGATGTAGGATGATTTCATCTCATCTTCTAGAGCTACCGGAATTATTTTTTCAAAAATTGTTGCCATAAATGTTCTGTGTTTTTTTTATAAATTTTCTTAAAAATTAAACGTCAAGATTTCTGACGTACTTAGCATTCTTTTCTATAAAATCTCTCCTCGGTTCAACATCATCTCCCATCAGGGTTTCAAATATTTTATCTGCTGCTGCTGCGTTTTCAAGTGTAACCTGTAAAACGGTTCTTGTTTCCGGGTTCATTGTTGTATCCCAAAGTTGCAGAGGGTTCATTTCTCCGAGACCTTTATAACGGGAAATTACAACGCCTTTAATTTTAGTTTCATCAATTTCCCCTTCTTCGATTTCATCAAGGACATCTTCTTTACCGTTAACTTTTAGTCTTTTTAATACTTCGTCTCTTTCTTTTTCATCAAAGGCATAAAATTCCTGCTTCCCTTTTTTTATTTTATACAACGGCGGTTGGGCAATATAAACTTTGCCCGATACAATCAAGTCTTTCATATGCCTGTATAAAAATGTTAAAAGCAATGTTCTGATGTGGCTGCCATCAACATCGGCATCTGTCATTAAAATTATTTTTCCGTACCTGGCTTTTGCTTCGTCAAAATCAACTCCAAACCCCGCACCGACTGCTGAAATTATCGCTTTTATTTCGTTATTTTCTAAAATTTTATTCAGTTTTGCTTTTTCAACATTTAATATTTTTCCCTTTAAAGGAAGAATCGCCTGGAATCTTCTGTCGCGTCCCTGTTTTGCAGACCCCCCCGCAGAATCACCCTCAACAATGTAAATTTCACAATGTTCGGGATCTGTAATTGAACAATCTGCCAGTTTTCCGGGAAGATTCATTCCGTCAAGTGCGTTTTTTCTTCTTGCTAGATCTCTCGCTTTTCTTGCCGCTTCCCTGGCTTCTGCCGCACGCATACATTTTTCAATTATCTTCTTCCCGACAGATGGGTTTTGCTCAAGAAAGTCAGAAAGTTTTTCTCCAACTATCGATTCAACAGCAGATTTGGTTTCGCTGTTACCAAGTTTTGTTTTTGTTTGTCCTTCAAATTGAGGTTCAGCAACTTTAACTGAAATAATCGCTGTTAAACCTTCACGGAAGTCATCACCTGTAAGAGTTATTTTTCCTTCTTTTATTAAACCGTTTTTGTAGGCATAGTTATTAAGGGTTCTTGTTAATGCGGTTTTAAAACCAACCAGGTGTGTTCCCCCCTCATGCGTATTAATGTTATTTACATAAGAAAAAATATTGTCTGAATATGCGTTTGTATATTGAAAAGCTACTTCTACCGGAGTGCCTTCTTTTTCTCCTTCCACATAAACCGTTTTGTGCAGAGGTGTTCTTGTTGAATCCACGTAATGAACGAACTCTATAATACCCCCTTTAAAGTGAAACTTTTCTTCGTTTCCGTCTCTTTTGTCTTTAATAGTAATTGAAATGTTTTTGTTCAGGTATGCAAGCTCCCGCATTCTTTCCGCAATAGTATCGAATTTAAAACTATCAATTTTAAATATTTTGTTGTCGGGCAAAAATGTCACACTGGTTCCCGAATCTCCTTTTTTCGCCTTACCGGTTTCTTTAACCGGTGCTTTTGGAAACCCTCTTTTGTATTCCTGGTAGTATGCTTTTCCGTCTCTTTTAACTTCTACTTTTAACCACTCAGAAAGCGCATTAACAACTGAAACACCCACGCCATGCAAACCACCCGAAACTTTATAAGTGTCTTTATCGAATTTACCGCCGGCGTGAAGGACGGTCATTACAACTTCGAGTGCTGATCTTTTTTCTTCTGGGTGGATATCAACAGGAATGCCCCTTCCGTTATCATCGACAGTTATGCTTTCGTCTTTATTAATTGTTATTAAAATTTTATCCGCATAACCAGCTAAAGCTTCATCTATGCTGTTATCAACTACCTCGTTAACAAGGTGATGAAAACCTCTTGTTCCTACATCCCCGATGTACATTGCGGGTCTTTTTTGAACAGCTTCCAGGCCTTTCAGGACATTTATATTTTTAGCGCTATAACTATTCAGTTCTGTTGTTTTTTTTGCCATTTTTTTTCCGTATTACAGTTTCAGTTTACTGGTTTTATCAGGAAACGAACCTGATAAACTTTATTCTTTCTTCTTTATAAAACTTGTTTACTTTTTCTATTATCTCGCTTTCCCTGAATTTTAATTCGCTCCTCCATGCCGGATTTTCAACCCTGATGCACAATGCTTTTTTCTCAACCTTTACAGCAACGGCGACTTTGTGGAGTTCTGGAAAAATTTTATTAAAATTATTCACTACATCTGACTGGCTTAATGTTTTTCTAAGTCCATCAAACGCCGGCTCTGACTTAAAGACTTCTGATATTTTGTTAAATCCTTCACGCATAACTTACTTCGCCGTTTTTCACATACATAAGCTTATCTTTTTCATCTCTTTTTAAGAAGGACATATTTGCAAAATCAGTAAGTGTAATAAATGCTTGTCCCACTTCTCTTAAATAACAGCTAATTTTAATTGATCTGTTTTTGTCGAGTTCGCCAAAAACATCATCTAATAAAAAAATTGGTGTTTTGCCTGTGATATTTTTAAGGTAAAAAAACTGTGCAAAACGGAGAACCACCTGGAACGTCTTGTGTTGTCCCTGAGACCCGAAAGATCGAAGGTTTATTCTGTTTAGGTCGAAAATAAAATCATCCCTGTGCGGACCAACTAGGTTTACGGTTCGCTTCAACTCTTCGTTTCTTTTTTCTGCTATTTGCTTTCTAAATTCTTTTTCTATTTCTGTTCCTTTATAATCATTTAGAAACGAATAATTTGTCCCGGGAATTTCGTTGTTTCCCATTATCACGTCGTAAGATTCTTTGATAAACTCATTAAATTCATCAACAAATATTTGTCGGTGTTTAATTATTTCTATTCCGGACTCTAGCAGTTTTTCTGTCCATGCATTGAGCTCATCAAAAAGAATATTGTTCCTGGATTCTTTTATCTGTGTTAACAAAGAGGATCTTTGCCGGAGAGTTTTATTATAATCCAATAATATTTTTAGGTAAGTATCGCTCGCCTGTGATAATATTGAATCGATAAACTTTCTTCTATCTCCGGGATAACCCTGAGTAATTGAGTGATCTGAAGGAGTGAGCATAACTACCGGGTATTTTCCTATAACTTCCACCGAGCGTGATATTTTTTTGTTGTCCTGAAAATAATGTTTTTTATTATCTGCCGATGAATATAAAATTCTTATTTTGTTTTCGGCCAGGTCTTTAAGGGTTCCCTTTATTTCAAACTCCTTTTTATCAAACGATACTGAATCAGAATCAGATTTAGTATCATGGCTTTTTGTTGTACACAGGTAATAAATGGAATCTAAAATTGTTGTTTTTCCTTGTCCGTTTCCGCCAATGATATAGTTTAATTTATCCGAAAAGTTTATCTTGGTGTTTCTATGAATTCTAAAATTTATTAAAGATAAACTGGACAAAATCATTTTAGTTATTTAAACGTACCGGCATTAATAAAAGCATAAGTTCCTCGTTCTCATTAGTTTTTACCGGTTCTATTATGCAGGCTTTTGTAGGGGAATGAAGCTTAAAAATTATTTCTTCGTTGTCTATATGAGACAATATATCGTGTACATAATTTGTATTAAACCCAATAACCATGGGATCGCCGCTATATGTACATTCAATATTTTCTTTAGCGTTTGAACCATGGTCTATATCTTCTGCAGCTACTTCTAGCTTGTTGCTATCAATTGAAAACTTTACTTGTTTTGAGCTTGATGTTGAAAAAAGATTCATCCTTTTTATTGTTGAAAGAATTTCTGCCGTTTTGATTTTCATTTCATTTTCATTTTCTAATGGAATTACACTATTATAAGCGGGGTATTTTTCACCAATAAGCCTGGAAATAAACTCTAATTCCCCTATATGAAACGATATATTTGTTTTGCTGAAATAAATTTTTACTTCCTTTTCATCTAATAACTTTGAAAGCACTGATATTGCTCTTTCAGGAATTATATATTGTTCTTCTTCTTTCGTTTGTAGTTCTTTGTTTATATATTTAACAAGCCTGTGTCCGTCGGTTGCAACAAATCTCAATCCTTCATCGGAAAATTCTAATAGTGTTCCCGTCATTGCAGGCCGCATATCTTCTTTGCTCATTGCAAATGATGTCTGGTCAATTGCCTTCTTTAAATTATTTCCACTTATTTTTATCGATTTTTCTTTTGGAACAGAAGGAATGGTTGGGAAATCTTCCGGAGATGAAAAACTTATATTATATACCCCGTTATCTGTAGACAGTCTTAATTTTGAATTTTTCTCTGTTTCAAAATTAATTTGGGTATCTCCTAGTGATCTTATAACATCATATAGCAGCCTGGCTGGAATTACCATTTTTATATCTTCGTCTGCTGAAATGTCTATTGAAGAGACCAGGGCTATCTCCAGATCCGTTGCACTAACATGCAACACACCACCATTTATTTCGAATAAAAAATTCTCTAAAATTGGCATTGGTGTTCTGTTTGGAACGGCTGGAATTATGTGTGATAAGAGCTTTTCTAATACCTTACTGTTTACTTTAAATTCCATTAAAAAGTCTCCTTTTAAAGACTGTAAATTACAAAAAAAACCCGCGAATCTCAATATTTTTGGCGGGTTTAATATCAATAAAATTGTTGTTTTTTATATAAAAAGGATATTCTTTTCTTTTTTTTAAGGTCCTACAACCGTCCCTGTAGCTTGATCGTCACTGTTACTAATTGTTGCATATAAAACATAACCACCACTGCTCGTATCAAATGTGCTTGAGAATAAAATTAATATTCTTGTGCCCGCTTTTATTACAACATCTCCTGTTACGTCTCCCTGGGCAGATGAGGAAGCTGTACCAGATGGAACCTGATATGTTGTTGCATAGCTGTATGTTCCCTTTGGAATTTCCTTAATAACAGACGTAGCGCCGGCAGCTACTGTAATTGTGCTTCCTCTGAAATTTACAATAACCGATGCAGCAGCAATATTTTTTATTGTAAGGCTGTTATCAACAGTTGATTTGCAGCCGGTGAATATTACAGCAACAGCAAAAAAAATAATAATTTTACTTGACCGTTTTTTCATAACAGTCTCTCTTTTTATTTTATTTTTACAATTATCTCTATCAGAAAAATTACTCTAAAAGAAACAAAGAGTCAATTAGCTGCAAAGATAAATACTTAATTAACACCCTTATAATTAATATTAATATATATGTTTAAATAATTATAATAGTAATAAAGATGTAGATAAGTTAATAACTGATTTATATACTGATTTAGGATAATAAAAACAGCTATTTAACTTTTTTTATTGTGAATAATTTCTAAATAAATATATATTTATAAAAAGAGTGTTTACAGACAGGCAGTTATAAACATTAAAAAAACATTTTTTAACAAGTTCTTAACAAAAAGGTTAGGAAAAACTAATTTCTATTTTGTTTTTTAAGTTTTCTATCAAATCTTTAAGAGAGATATCTTTAGATAGGTTTTCCTCAACAGAACCGCAGGCATGAATAACAGTTGAGTGATCTCTGCCGCCGAAATGAAGACCGATGGTTTTTAGGGAAGACTTAGTAAATTCTTTAGATAGGTACATCGCAATCTGTCTAGCAAAAACTATTTCTTTCTTTCTTGTTTTATCACGGATTTTATTTTCGTCTATTTTGAGTGAGTCACAAACAAGCGAAGTTATACTTTCAATTGTTATATTTATTTTTCTGTCAGTAGCAATTTCTTTGACTGTCTTTCTAGCTAGGTTAATATCAATATCTTTAGAATTAAGAGATGCATTTGCTAGTAATTTAATCAGGCAACCTTCAAGTTCCCGAATATTTGAAACTATATTTGTAGCAATGTACTCTAAAATATCCCCAGAAATCATCATTCCGTAGTCTTCTGCCTTCTTTTTTAGTATAGCAATTCTGGTTTCAAAATCAGGTGGCTGAATATCTGCAGATAAGCCCCACTGAAATCTGGAAATAAGTCTTTCGTCTAGCCCCTTGAGATCCTTTGGCGGCTTGTCGCTAGTTAAAATTATTTGTTTGCTGGACTGATGAAGAGTATTAAAAATATGAAAGAATAAATCCTGGGTTTTTTCTTTTCCTATGAGAAATTGAATATCATCAATAATTAGGACATCCATATTTCTGTAAAAGTTAGAAAACTCATTAACCTTATTTGACTGAATAGCTTCAACAAACTCAACTGTAAAATTATCAGAGGATAAGTAAATGACTCTTTTTTCCGGATGTTTTTGTAAAATTTGGTTTCCTATTGCCTGAATAAGGTGAGTTTTTCCAAGCCCCACGCCACCATAAACAAAAAGCGGGTTAAAAGAGGTTCCCCCCGGATTATCGCTTATTGCGCCTGCCGCAGCTCTTGCGAGCTGATTACCTTCGCCCTTAATAAAATTATCAAATGTGTATCTAGAATTTAAATAAGAATTAAATTCCTTCAGAGGTAATTCTTCTTCAACTGGCATTTGCTTTTTTTTAGGCAGTGTAAACAAATCTTCCTTTCTATCAACTTCCTGCGAAATTACATACGCAAGTTTTGCCTCTGGACCCAAAACGTCATGAATAGTTTTATTTATGAGGGTATTATAATGTTCATCAATCCATTCCCAGAAAAAGCGGCTTGGCAACTGAACCTTTAAAGTAGACTCTTTAAGTTCAATAGGCTTTATAGGTAAGAACCAAGTATTAAAAGTCATTAATGTAACGTTGTTTTTAATTGCTTTAAGACATTCCTTCCAGACGGAAGATGGTTTATTAAAGGCGAGATTGTTGGCTAATTCAGCGTTCAACATTGTTATTTATCCACACAAGAAAAAGTAAAAAAAAGCACAATAATTTTATTAAACTCAAATAAATTAAAATTAAAACAAAAAAAGCTAACAAGTTATTAACATTAAAAAAATGCCGCCAAGCCTTTGTTTTCTAACTAGTTATGTTCGGCTAATTAAATTATTAACAAAGTTTTAAGCTTCTTTGCTGACTATTACAAGAAAACTACTACGTGAAACAATTTCACAAGAAAAAGTTATCCACATGATATCAACTTCTTTTTAGGTTGCCCATGGAACTTAAAAAATAGGAACTATCTGGCGATGTAGCAAATTAATTCTTAAAAAAAACATGTATTTTTCGGTTTATTAAGGAGCTTAAGTTTTCAATATTTACCTTCTTGTGTTTTTGTTTGTTAATGACTATTTTTAAGGTCTTTTTGATAAGAAACAGGAGTCAGTTAAATGAAAAGAACGTACCAGCCGAGCAACAGAAAACGAAAAAATAAGCACGGCTTTAGAGAAAGAATGAAAACCAAAAACGGTAGAAAGGTTCTTTCTAGCAGAAGATCAAAGGGAAGAAAGAAATTATCAGTTAGTGATGAGAAATAAAAAGTTTGAAACCCTTTTGCCTTTCTGCCGATGAAAGAATCAAAAGCCGAAAAGATTTTGAAAATATTTTCTCATCTGGCAAGATAATATTCTCTTCAGATAAAAAAATAAAAGCCACATATTTTTTTGAAAAAAATAACGAGAACCCAGGAGTTAAATTTGCTGCAGCTATTAGTAAGAAATCAGGAAAAGCAGTTTGGCGAAACCGGGTCAAAAGGCTATTCAAAGAAGCCTTTAGATTAAACAAAAAAATTATTCATGATATTTGTTTTAGAAAAAAATTTTTGTTAAAAATTGTTTTTTCGTCAAACTCACTAAATGAAAGAAAAAATAAAAAAATTAAGCTATCAGATATAATGCCGGGAATGCTTGATGTTTTGTTAAAATTAAAAAGCAGCTTATAATGCGGAAAATTTTTGTTTTCCTCATAAAAATTTATCAAAAAATTATATCACCTCTTTTTGCGCCCTCTTGCAGATTTTATCCTACGTGTTCTGAATATGCAGTGCAGGCGTTTTCTAAATATGGAGTGATTAAGGGCGGGGCAAAATCGATCTGGCGTATTTTAAGATGTAATCCTTTTAATAAAGGGGGATACGACCCCTTAGAATAATGGAAATTAAGATATGGATAAAAATACTACAATAGCCTTCGTTTTAATTGGAGGAATTCTTGTTCTGTGGTTATACTTAAATTCTCCAACACCCCCCCCTCCTCAAAAAGGGAAACCCGCAGACACAACAATTGTTAAAAATGATTCTTTAAAGCAGGATCAAAAAGCAGCCCCGAAGACAACATCGATTCCAGACAAAGTTGAAACAACAAAAACAGAAGCAAAAAGCGATAGCTCTAATTATGGTAAATATTTTTCCTATTCCAATGAAAAAGGAAATATAATTACTATCGAAAACGACCTCGTTGTTATGGAAATTGACACAAAGGGCGCTAACATTAAAAAGTATTACCTTAAAAATTTTCACAACTGGTTTTCAGCTGATGTAAAAGATGATAATGGAAAAGACTTTTACAAAACGCATGTTCAATTAATCAATTATTCAATGGGTAATGCGCTTGACCTGGCTTTTGTTTCCTCTGATGGGAAAGCAATTAATACGAAGAACCTCCTGTTTAACAGTAATGCGAACAAGCACTCATACAGACTCAAAGACGCAGATTCTCTTACTCTTATTTTTAGCTATGACCTTGATAATAACCGTGCAATAAAAAAGATTTTCACATTTTACGGCGATAAATACAGCATTGGCACCAAGATAGAAATGGTTGGAATGAATAACCTTATCAGCAATAATGCTTATGATCTTATCTGGGCAAATGGAATAAGGTTTGTAGAGGAGAATTCAGTTGATGAAGCAAATTATTCTGATGCAAGCGTTTATTACGGTGGTGAACAGGTTGTAGTAGATGCTTCCGGGGATGGAGAAAAAATTCAGAAAGACTTTAATGGAAGAATTGGGTGGACCGCGGTTCGTGACAAATATTTTGCTGCAATTATAGCTCCCGATGATCCATCTGATGTTGATGGCGCTTTTATTGAGGGACACAACGAAGTTATTCCCCCTGACGGAAAAAAAGAATATTATTCAACAAGACTAAACGTTCCTTTCAGAAATACAGCTTTAGAATCAAATCACTTTACGGTTTATATCGGTCCGGTTGATTATGATATTTTAAAAGGATATGGAAAAAAACTTGAAGCAGTTGTTGACTTCGGAAGTTTTTTCGGACTTAAATTTATTGTTCGTCCAATTGCAGAATATGTTCTATTACCGTTGTTTAATTTCCTTCACAACTTCATTCCGAATTATGGCTTTGTAATCGTTGTTTTTTCATTGATAATAAAAATAGTTCTTTACCCGTTAACAAAGAAGAGCTTCCAGTCAATGAAAAAGATGCAGCAACTTCAACCAAAAATAGCTGAGCTTAAAGAAAAATATAAGGATGATAAGGAAAAACAGAGCAAGGAAACAATGAAGCTTTATTCTACTTACGGAGTAAACCCAGCTGGCGGTTGTCTGCCAATGATACTTCAGATGCCTATCTTTATTGCTTTGTGGGGATTGTTTAAAACAGCGATTGAATTGAGACAGCAACCGTTTATATTATGGATAAAAGACCTATCTAGTCCTGACGTGATTTTAAATTTAGGTTTTAAGCTCCCAATGTTCGGAATAAGTGAAATCAGCGGCCTTGCGCTATTAATGGGAATTACTACTTTTTTTCAGCAGAAAATGAGCGTAAAAGATCCGAATCAGAAAGCGCTTGTTTATGTTATGCCTGTTATGCTGACATTAATGTTTATGAGTTTTCCTTCGGGGTTAAATCTTTATTACTTCCTGTTTAACCTTTTTTCAATTATTCAGCAGTATTACATTAACCATTCAAATGATGGAGGCGAGCTTGTTCCGGTTAAAAATCCTAACAAGAAAAAAGGTTTTATGTCAAGGATGATGGAAGCCGCCGAACAGCAGCAAAAAACTCAGCAGAAAAACAGAAGAAAAAGATAATATCTACAGAGACAACTTCTTTTTTAAGCCTTCGGAATTGTTTATTATTCTGAAGGTTTTTATTTATTTTCAGCAATAATGAAAAGTCGCATTAAGCAAATTCTTTTATTAGTTACATTCTTTACCTCTTTTGTTTACACCCAAACGACAAAGATTATAACTTTAAATTATCAAACAGAAAAAACAGTTTTTGGTTTGACAAAAAAAGTTAGCAAAATAAGCCCTAGTGTTGGATTTGCTTTAAGCGGTGGTGGGGCAAGAGGGCTTGCGCAAATAGGCGTATTAAAGGCCTTGCTTGAGGAAGGAATTAATCCTGATATCATAGTTGGTACAAGCATGGGGAGTATTGTTGGCGGGTTGCTTGCCGCAGGCTATTCGATAGAACAACTTGACTCAATAGCAATAAACACCAATTGGCAAAATCTTCTTGCGTTTGAAAGACAATCAAATAGAAAAGATTTATTTGTAGACCAAAAAGTTACAGAAGATAAGGCTATTTTTACTTTGCGGCTCAAAGGCTTGAAACCGGTTATTCCCACAGCCTTAAACGGTGGAATGAAAATCATGAATTTTTTGAATCTTGCTGTTTTACAGGCACCGATTCATGTTAAATCAAGCTTTGATGGCCTAAAAATAAAATTTAATGCAGTTTGTACAAACCTTTTAACAGGGAAGCCCATAATTCTAGACAACGGATCATTAAGCCAAGCAATGCGTGCCAGCTCAAGCGTCTCTTTTTTCCTTTCTCCTGTACAACTTGATTCAATGACACTTGTTGATGGTGGCTTGGTAGCTAATATCCCTGTAAAAATAGCAAAAGACAAAGGAAGTGATTTTGTAATTGCATTAAATACAACAAGCGGGCTACATGACCAAAATGAGCTTCAATATCCCTGGATTGTTGCAGATCAGGTCATTAGTATACCAATGAAGATTTTAAATGAGGAACAACTTAATTTAGCTGACATTGTTATATCCCCGAAATTAAATAACCATAATGCTGCAGATTTTACAAATATTGATTCATTGATTTATGAAGGTTATAAACAGGCAAAATTATTTGTAAAAAAAATAAAGCTTCAACTTGATTCTGCAGAAACTAAAAAAATAAGGGAGCCTGAATATTGGATTAAGAACGTGAAGCTAAATAAAGATAATTCCGGCCAAGGAAAAGAATATCTAATTAATTATTCTTTAAATGATTCCGTATCTAATTATCAAATAAAAAAAGACCTGAATAAATTATTCAAAACCGGTAACTACAGTAATGTTTCAGCAAAAATTACTTTATTTGATAAATATTCAACAATTGATTTTGATTTAGAAAAATACCCTGAAATTAAAAAAATTGAAATAGACGGCACGAATTTGTTTCAAAAGTCGTATCTGGAGAAGCTGTTTGACCAAATAATAGGTAAACCATATAACGTAAAAACCATTGAAAGCACTTTAATTACGCTAATTAATAAATACAGAAAAGAAGGTTACTCCCTTGCTGAAATAAGTACAATTAGTTTTGAGGATACAACAGGACTTTTAAAAATATTGATTAATGAAGGTAAACTAGCCGGAATAATAGTAGAAGGTAACAACAAGACAAAAAAAGAAATTATAACCAGAGAATTCTCTGGAATAGGACAGAAATATTTTTCATACAGCAAAATTGAGCAGGGATTGATAAATCTCCGAAGCACAAATTTGTTTGACGATATCATACTGGGCCTTAAATCTGAAAACGGGTTTAACTATCTGGATATAAAAGTAAAGGAAAAAATATCCAGCCTTGTTCGTTTTGGTTTTAGGGTTGATAATGAAAACAAGGCTCAGTTCAGTGTTGATTTAAGAGATGAAAATATTTTTGGCACTGGAACAGAGCTTGGTTTGTTGCTTTTCGGCGGAACTAGAAAACGTGCTTTTGTGCTGGAACATAAATCAAACAGGGTGTTCGATACTTATCTTACATACAATGTTAATGCTTTCTATAAACTTGATGATATCCTTTCATATGGAGATGATCAGCTAACAAATGATTCAAAATTTTCGAGATCAATTAATGGTGAATATCGTGAAACTCATTATGGTGCTTCCGTTTCGGTTGGCACACAGGTTGAAAAATTTGGAAATTTGATTTTTACAGGAAAGTATGAAGTTAATGAAGCTAAAAATCTAACCGGGCAGCAGATATCGCCGTTGAAATTAAAACTGGCCTCTTTTAAAATAGGCTCAACAATCGATACCCAGGACAAATACCCATATCCACAAAAAGGAGTTTATCTAAATGCATATTACGAAACAGGACAGACAATTTTCGGTGGGGATATCGGCTATACCAAATTTAGTTTTTTCTATAAAAATTATATAACATTGGGTGGAACACACACATTAATTCCAAAACTAGAACTTGGTTTTGGTGATAAAACATTGCCTATAACACAGCAATTTTCTTTAGGAGGGCAAAACTCATTCTTTGGTATGCATGACTATGAATACAGGGGGAGACAACTCTTTCTTGCTTCCCTGGAATACAGGTATAAGATTCCTTTTGATATATTCTTTAATACGTATTTAAAATTCAGATATGATCTTGGATCGACGTGGGAGTTTCCTGAGCAAATAAGATTTAAAGATTTTAAACACGGAATAGGGGCAACGGTTTCCTTTAACACTCCTATCGGTCCCGCTGATTTTTCCGTTGGAAAAAGTTTTAAACTTAAAAGAAATTTGACAAATAGCACTATTTCTTGGGGAGACGTGCTGTTCTATTTTTCAATAGGATATTATTTTTAGTTTTATTCATACTTGGGATTATTTTCGCCAAACATCGTTTGGTTTTTAACTCAGCCCTTTTCTTGCCCTATAGTTTAGCTGAAAAAAATGATTACTTAACAATTACTTAATACGTATTTAATCTTTTCTTAATATTTCTGGCAAAGTTGCAAGACTATATTTATAACCGATGAAAATTAATGTCCGGTTGTTTAGGTTCTTGACCCGGAGATAATTTTCATGTCCTTATTGGTGGTGGCAGGACGCTTATAAAAGCGTCCTGTTTATTTTCTAGTAATTTAACCGTATGAGACATTTATTGTATTCAAGTTTTTTGTCTCTCTTATGAATGTAGAAAAACAGATAAAAACAAGCGATACTAACCTAATTACCGTTTTAACTCTTCATTTTTACTGCGCCACTGTTAACAATTACTTAACATTGCCTTAATAATCTCTTAATAAAGAGAGGTTAGGTTTGTGAACAACCTTTAAAATCTTGGTTTGTTCGTTGGTTCTATTTTTAATAATCATCATCAGGAGGATAGATGAAAGCAAGAGGTTCAGTTTTCTTTGCCATTCTTATGGCAGCAATGTTAGTTTTTAGTGCGTCAGCTCAGGATAAAAATGCAGTTGGGGCGGTTGGGCCAATTAAATTTAGCGGACTTATGTTCGGGGATATTTATTATAATGCAAATTCAATAAACCCGGCAAATAAAGATTTAAATGGCTTTGATTTCAGAAGGATTTATATAACGGCGGATTATACGATCAGTGATCAGTTTTCATCAAGGTTTAGAATGGAATCAGCTATTTCAAGCGGAAATAATATAGGTGTTTTCGTTAAAGATGCTTGGTTAAAATGGAAAAATATTTTCGAAGGGTCTGATCTTATAGTGGGTATGTCCCCAACACCGGCATTTGACGGCTCTGAAGGCGCCTGGGGTTATAGGGCATTAGAAAAAACAATTATGGATTATTTCAAAATTGTTTCTTCAAGAGACATAGGGATTGATTTAAAGGGTAAGATTGACGGTGATGGTGTTGCAAAATACTGGTTAAAAATAGGAAACAATTCCGGTAACAAGCCAGAAACAGATAAATATAAAAGATATTATACACAACTACAATTTACACCAAGCTCAAATTTCTTGATAACGGTATATGGTGATTATGCATCAAACCCACAAAAGTTCGATCCGTTTGATGGACAAATGAAAAACAACTCTGCTTTTGTTGCAGCCGGTTTTCTTAACTACAAACAAGGGAACAATTTTTCAATTGGTCTCGAAGGATTTATAAAAAGTCAGCAGAACAATTATTCAGCCACAGGCGCCGCAGCTGCGCTTGGAAATCAATCAGGATTTGGTGTCTCTGTATGGGCAAAAGCAATGGTCACAGAAAAAGTAGGTGTAGTTGGGCGCTATGATTCATATGACCCAAACACAAACAACGCAGCAACGAATGATAGGCAGGGCCTGATAATTGGAGCGATCGATTTCAAAGTAGCTCCAAAAGTAAGTGTTATGCCGGGTGTTGAAGTACACACAATTCAGGGAGCAAGCGACAGTGATATTACACCAAGAATTACTTTCTTCTGGCAGTTTTAAGTGTAAGTAAATTTCAAACAAATTAGGAGTTAATAAATGAAAGGTAAGTTAATTTTAGTAATTGTAGTCTTAATGGGATTGTTTTCTTCATCGTCTTTTGCGCAGCTTAAGATTAATGGAGCGGGTGCAACTTTCCCCTATGTAATATATTCAAAATGGTTCGATGTTTATCATCAGAAAACAGGAATCGAGTTTAATTATCAGTCAATCGGCAGCGGCGGCGGAGTTAAACAGACTATTGAAGGAACAGTTGATTTCGGAGCCTCAGATGCGCCGATGAGAGAAGCTGAAATGAAAGCTGTTATGGACAAACAAGGTACGGAAATTCTTCATATTCCAACTGTTATGGGAGCTGTTGTAGTTACTTATAATCTTCCAACAGTGGGAAAAGGTTTAAAGCTAACACCAGAAGTTTTAAGCGGCATATTTTTAGGAAAAATTACAAAATGGAATGATTCTAAAATAACATCCATTAATCCGGGTAAAAACCTTCCAAACAAATCAATTATTGTTACACACAGATCAGATGGTAGCGGAACAACAAATATTTTTACAGACTATATGTCAAAGATCAGCAAAGAATGGAACAGCAAGGTTGGTACAGGAAAATCCGTAAAATGGCCCGTTGGACTCGGTGGAAAAGGAAATGAAGGAGTTGCTGGATTAGTCAAACAAACAAAGGGAGCCATTGGTTATGTTGAGTTAGCCTATGCTGTTCAGAATAATCTTGAATATGCTTTGTTAAAAAATAAAGCCGGCGAATACGTAGAGCCATCATTTGGATCTGTATCAGCAGCAGCGGCTGGAGCTATAAAAAATATGCCTGCAGATCTTCGTGTTTCATTAACAAATGCCGATGGCAAAGACTCATATCCTATTTCCGGATTTACCTGGCTGCTTGTTTATAAGAAAATGAAGGACCAGAAAAAAATGGAGGCGCTTAAAAATTTCTTAAAATGGGCGCTGACGGATGGTGAATCTTATGCAAAAGATTTATATTATGCACCACTTCCCAAAGAAGTTATTAAATTGTGTGAAAAAAAGGTTGCTCAGATAACACTTAAAAAGTAATGCCGGAAACAAAACAAGAAGAAAATAATCAGAATAAAAAGCAGCAGGAGAAACAACCTGCTGCTTCTTTATTTGGTCTGGACAAACTATTTCAAAAGAACCCCGGCGATTTATTATTTGAAAACATAACACGGTTTTTTGCTTTTATTGTTTTAAGTATTGTGTTCTTGATGGCATATGAAATGATAAAATCTTCAATGCCCTCTATAGAAAAATTTGGATGGAATTTTGTTTTTGGAGAAGAGTGGGATCCAGTTCTGGATGAGTATGGTGCATTCCCCTATATTTTCGGAACCATATATTCTTCAGTACTCGCGCTTATCATTTCGCTTCCGTTAAGCATTGGCGTTGCCGTGTTTTTATCTGAACTTTCTCCACGCTGGCTTGAGCAGCCGCTCTCTTTATTAGTTGAAATGCTGGCTGCAATACCAAGTATAGTTTACGGACTGTTTGGAATTTTTGTAATGATTCCGTGGTTAAGAGAAACGGTGGAACCATTTTTAGGTGAAAAGCTTGGTTTCTTGCCACTTTTCCAGGGACCGCCGTATGGATTTGGAATGCTGGCAGCGGCGCTTGTTCTTTCAATTATGATATTACCAATTATCACATCGATTTCGCGTGATGTTATGAGGTCTATTCCCGATTCTCAAAGAGAAGCTGCTTTTGCACTGGGTGCTACAAAATGGGAAACAATTAAAATTGTTTTATCCGGTTCAAAATCAGGAATTTTGGGTGCAACATTGTTGGGACTTGGCAGAGCGGTTGGTGAAACCATGGCTGTAACAATGGTAATCGGAAATCGAGCTGATATTTCCTTTTCACTTTTCGATCCCGGGCACACAATGGCAAGCGTACTCGCAAATGAATTTGCAGAAGCATCATCAACTATTTATGTAAGCTCTTTAATTGAAATAGCATTACTGCTCTTTGTTATAACAATAATTTTAAACTCTATTGCCCGGCTGGTTGTTTGGGGCGTTACAAAAAAATATAAGGTTGCAGCGCATTGAAGTTTTCAACTAATTATAAAATAAGAAAGGCAAAAAGCAGGCTGATGATCTCTATCAGTATTATAAGCCTGATCATAGTTATCGTGCCGCTGATTCTGATTTTATATTATACCGTTTCCAAGGGCATAAATTATATTAACTGGGATTTCTTTACCCAGATGCCGAAACCCGTTGGCGAAGAAGGCGGTGGAATGGCAAACGCATTAGTCGGAACCGGAATACTTGTCGGTATAGGAAGTGCTCTAGGAATTCCAATAGGTGTTATGGCTGGAATTTATCTTGCCGACAAAGAAAAAAGCTGGTTTGCTTCAACCGTAAGATTTTTAACCGAAGTAATGAACGGAATTCCTTCAATTGTAGTAGGTGTTGTTGCATATATACTAATTGTAATTCCAATGAAAAGATTTTCTGCACTTGCAGGCGGAATTGCACTTGGAATATTAATGATACCTCTTATTACCCGTACAACAGAAGAAATGATCCGCCTTGTTCCTCACTCTTTTAGAGAAGCCGGTTTGGGGCTAGGAATACCAAGATGGAAAACGACAATATTTATAGTTTTGCCCGCTGCACTAAAAGGAATTTTTACCGGCATTCTGCTTTCAATTGCAAGGGCAGCAGGTGAAACAGCCCCGCTTTTATTTACAGCACTCGGTAACAGGTTCTGGTCTGTACAGCTCGATCAGCCGATTGCCTCAATGACCGTTTTTATTTATGATTATGCGAAAGCTCCTTTCGATGACTGGAACCAGCAGGCATGGGCTGCCTCGTTCGTTTTAATTGTTCTCGTTTTATTATTAAATATTTTATTCAGAGTTGTTACAAGAAAAAGATATGCTGCATAATGGATAATGAAGTAATTCAGGAAATACCAAAAGAAGAAGATAAAACAACTGTTTCCCGAATGTATACAAAAAGCCTTAGTGCTTTTTTCGGGAAACACCAGGCTTTATTCGATATTTCACTTAAAATACCAAAGAATAAAGTGCTGGCAATTATTGGTCCATCGGGATGTGGTAAGTCAACTTTTTTAAGAAGCTTAAATAGAATGCATGAGGAAGTTGGAGGGACTATTAAAGGTCATGTTTTTCTTGATGGTGAAAATATTATGGAGAAAGATCCTGTTAACCTGAGAAGAAAAGTCGGCATGGTATTTCAGAAACCGAATCCATTTCCAACGATGTCTATTTCTGAAAATGTTGTTTCCGGACTAAAATTAAACGGCACTGGAAATAAAAAGAAATTAAATGAGATTGCAGAAAGCTGTCTAAAAAAAGCTGCGTTATGGGATGAAGTAAAAGATCATTTAAACAAACCGGGTAATAGTATTTCCGGCGGACAGCAGCAAAGATTGTGTATTGCCAGAACCCTGGCTGTTGAACCGGAAGTGATTTTAATGGACGAACCTGCAAGCGCACTTGATCCCATTTCAACAGCAAAAATTGAAGAGCTTATTTTTGAATTAAAACATAAATATACGATTGTAATAGTTACGCATAATATGCAACAGGCATCACGAATAAGTGATTATACAGCTTTCTTTTATTTGGGTAAATTAATTGAACTGGACAAGACCACAAATATATTTACAGCCCCAAACTTGAAGCAAACAGAAGATTATGTAACCGGTAGATTTGGATAAAAAAAATTTATTTTTTTAAACATCTTCTATAAAGATCTAAATAATCCCTTCCCGACTTTTCCCAGGAAAGATCTTCACTCATTCCATTTTTAATAATTTTCTTCCATAATTGTTTGTCCTTAAAAGTTTCAACTGCTCTTTGCACTGTTGTAAGCAGAGCGTTGCCGGAATATTCAAAAAAGGAAAAGCCATTACCTGAATCAGAACCGTGTTGCTTAAACTCATGCCAGTCCCTAACCGTATCTGCAAGCCCCCCGGTTCTTCGTACAACCGGGACTGTTCCATATCTAAGGCTGTATATTTGGTTTAATCCGCAGGGTTCATAACGTGAAGGCATCAAAAATATATCAGAACCGGCTACTATTATATGAGAGAGTTCGTTATTATAACCGATATATGATCCGATTTTGTCGGGATAGGCATGGGTTAAAGATTTAAATAAATCTTCATATCGATCCTCGCCAATTCCGAGAAATAACCATTGTGCATCGATTTTTATAAGTTCGTTCATTGCCTCAGCAAAGATATCAAAGCCTTTTTGTCCAACCAACCTGGAAACCATAGCAATCACGGGAAGGTTTTCATTATACTCTAACTTAAAATAATCAAGCAGGAATTTTTTGTTACGTGCTTTTCCTTTAAAATGGTCAAAATCAAAATGAAAGGGAAGGTTTTCATCTGTTAAAGGGTTCCACTCAGAATAATCTATTCCGTTTGTTATGCCAACTAAAACAGATTTCTTTTTGTCTAAAATTTGTTCCATCCCCTCTCCATATTCAGGAGTTAATATTTCGGAAGCATACGTTTTGCTGACAGTATTGATGATGTCTGAGAAAAGGATTCCATATTTCATAAAAGAGAAATTTTCAGGGAAAACAGGACTAATAGAATTCAGTAAGTCCTTATTTAATTCCGATTTGCTAAAGGTAGATTCGCTAAAAGTACCCTGATAACCAATATTATGAATAGTATAAAGCGTTGATATATTTTTTAGTCTTTTATTTCTGGTATAATTGTTTTTTAGATATACCGGAATTAATCCTGTCTGCCAGTCATTGCAATGTAATATGTCCGGTATCCAGCGAAATTGTAGAATTAATTCTATAACAGCTTTGTTAAAAAGTATGAACCGTTCATCTTCGTCGGGGTCATTTGTGTATATTTTGTCTCGGAAAAAATGATATGGACAGTCAATAAAATTTACTTCTACTCTTGTTCCAGGTAAATTTGCGCGATGTAGATAAACCATTCTTGTTTTTCCTGCAATTTCAACAGGTAATTTTATATTACTTATAAACTTTAAGCCAAATTTTTTCTCTTCAATAGAGCCATATTTAGGAATAAATAGCTTTACATCACAACCAAGATTCTCCAGTACTTTTGGAAGCGCACCAGCAACATCTGCTAGTCCACCTGTCTTTGCATACGGAAAAATTTCTGATGCTATAAAGGCAATTTTCATCATCATATTATATTCTAAATATTTTTATATAAACACATGGTTACGGTATCCAGTTTTGGAACGAAACAACTAAAATAATGTATACACAACCCCTAACTGGAGGGCTTGTTTTATTTGTCCCTGTTTAGACTGGTCCTCCTGATAAACAAAAAGGAATGTCAAATTTACGTTTAGAAAATCATTAACCTTTGCGACTAAAGCATTATCCCATCGGATATCCCAAACGCTTAATTCCTTAAAACGTGAAAACAACCTAAGATTGCTTTTTATCATCAAATTTTCTGCTAAGTTTACCTCAGAAGTAGTAACAGATTCAACACCCATATCAAATTTAAAAGTTTCAATTTCTGGAGTTTTCGGATCATCTGTATATCTTGTGTTAACATTCGTAAATACTTCCTGCGAACCGAGACCAAGGCGTGTAGTAAAATATTTATGCTTATCATAGAGGAACCCGAGGCTTTGGTTAACATATCCAGGATCAAAAATGTCGGCGATTTCTGACTTTGGGTTCTTCGAATAATCGTATCCAATCGTAATAGTAGTTCTAACCGAATTACTGAAGTAAGGTTTTATATCCCAGCTATCTATATTCTTAGAAATTAAGTTTACAAGATAGAGTTCGTTATCGTTTGTTCTGAATTCCTGTGAACCAGCCTTGTTTTTTCCGTATGCAACTTTAAGAGTATTTTCAAGAGTATAATTTTCAGTAATGTAATTTAATGCAAAATCCCCCGTTAATGTCCACGTTAAAGAATTTTCACCGCCCTGGGACCAATTGTTAAGAGCAATCTGACTTATATTTAACCCAGCAACGCCACTAGGTATCCAGCCCATTTTTTTTGTTGAATCTTGTTGGGCAAAGGTTAAATTTAATGATAGGATAATTGTAAAAAATGTAATCAAAAGTAATTTTTTCATAAAGAATCCTTTATTGTTTAAACAACAGTTTCAATAATTACTAATATTTCCCAAAGTTATATCCAATGAATAATAATTTAGCAATATATCAAGATGGTAAAGATAATAAAAAGCCAATAATTTTTATTCATGGTTTTCCTTTTGATCACTTCACATGGTACAAACAGGTTAATTTCTTAAAATCTACTTACCATTGTATTACTTACGACATAAGAGGATTAGGCGAATCTCCCGCCGGCAATGGTCAGTTTACCATGGAGTTATTTGTAGATGATTTGTTTTCTATTATTAATGATCTCAACCTTGAAAAACCGGTAATTTGTGGTCTCTCAATGGGAGGCTATATTGCATTGAGAGCCGTTGAAAGAGAACAGGGAAAATTTGGTGGGATAATACTTTGTGATACAAAATCTGAGGCAGACTCAAACGAAGGAAAACTTGGAAGGGCTGCAGCTATTAAAAATGTAGATAAAAACGGGGCAAGAGGTTTTGTTGAAGGATTTATTCCAAAATGCTTTACGGAAAAATTTATCACGCTCAATAAAAAAGAATATGAAGAAATCTTAGATAGATATATTACCTCTGACCCTGTGGGAATAAAAGGGTGTTTGCTGGCGATGGCAGGAAGAACAGACACAACAAATTTTTTACCAAAAATTAATATACCCGCATTATTGATATGCGGGGGTGAAGATAGAATTACTCCTCCCGATGTAATGATGGCAATGGCAGGAAAAATTCCGGGATCAAAGTTTTTAATTATTCCGGAAGCAGCACATTTGTCAACTTTTGAAAACGAAAAGCCTGTAAATTTATCTATATCTGATTTTTTGGATAATATTAACGGAGTTTAGTTTTTATCAAAAAATATATATTTTCAGAAATCAAAATCTAAATTTTTAGCCTTGAAGAAAACCATTTCTATAACACTTCTTTTCCTTTTTGTGTATCAGACACTTGGATATTTTGTTGTTTTTAAAATTTTACAAATAAACATCAGGCATGAAGTAAAAGAAAAAATAGAAAATTCCCTGGGCGAAGATCAGTTTGAAATAATCACGATTAAAACGGGTGAGGAAAACCAAATAGAATGGACCCGGGAAGGAAAAGAGTTTTTATTTAATAACAAAATGTATGATGTTGTAAAGAAAAAAGAAAAAGATAATGCAATCAAATATTTTTGTTTAAATGATAAAAAAGAAGAAGAGCTTTTTGCAAACCTTGACAATTTTGTAAGAAAAAACCCACAGAATGATAAAAACATAAAAAACATTCTTTCAAATGTAGTTAATAATTATTTTTTTGAAGATGTTAACTTAGAAAAAGGAATGTTTGTTGCAGAAATAATTTCACTTAGAAAAACATATTTTTATAAAAACCTGGAACGGAAAGTCCAAAATCCACCACCAAAATTTACCTGAGATTCCCCTGAACCAATAAACAAATTTACGCATGACGGGTATAGTCTGTCATCGCAGCTATATATTAATTTTTAAAAGAGAGATTATGAAAAAAACGTTATTAATGTTTGTCATAATATTTTATGGTTTATCTTTTTCTCAAACCATAAAGGTAGTTGACAAGAAGAACAATATACCATTACAACTGGTTGTCGTATATAGCAAAAATTCGTCAGTTAATGCTTTAACAAACGCAAACGGAGAAGTTAACCTTAACTTATTTAAAAGCGCTGAAAAACTAACTTTTATGTATACTGGCTATGAGAAACTTACTCTTTCACTGTCCGAAATCAAGTCGATGAATTATATAGTTGGTATGACAGAGAAAAGCTATACGCTTGGCGAAGTGCTGGTGCTTGGAAGAAATCCAAGTAAAACGATGCCAAACACAATTGGCAAAATAGATATGCTGGGCTACACAGACTTTAAAAGGAACAATGATATGTTTCTTGATAAATCATTGAACATGGTACCAGGTGTTAAAATGGAAGTTAGAAGCGCAACATCTCAATCCCATATCCTGATTCGTGGAATAGGTGGAAAGTCGAGGTTTGGCATTCGTGATGTGAAGGTTTATTATGACGGAATTCCGATTACAGATGCAGATGGAACAACTTCTTTGAATGATATCGATTTTACAAGTCTTGGAAAAACAGAGATAATAAAAGGCTCTTCTGCCGGTCTTTATGGATCGAGCATAGGTGGTGTAATAAATCTTTTTTCAAAGAGAGCGCGGTACCAGGAAAAAGATTTTAATCAATATGTTACTTTTGGTTCTTTCAGGTTGTTAACAACAACAACTAATTTCCGCGCTGGGACAGATAAAGTTAATTTTTATGCAAATTATAGTTATCAAAATCTTGATGGATTCAGAATTCATTCACATTCCAAAAAGCAGTTTGTAACATTTGGCGGTGATTTTTTTATTAGTGATGTTCAAACAATTTCGCTATTGGTAAATTATGCACATGTAAATGATGAGTTCCCCGGTGAAATGGACAGCGTTGATTTTAAGGATAATCCAACAAAAGCAAATCCTGCATACCCTTTAAAAAATATAGGAATTAATTCAAAAAGCTTTTTGATGGGTGTGTCCCAGATTTATAAAATCACACCAGGTTTTGAAAACACCTCAAGCATTTTTATGGGACAGGGTTCTTCTGAAAATCCTATTGAACCGTTCTTTAACAGGCTTAGCACATCTAAAGTAGGTGCACGCACAGTCTTTTCACTAAATACACACCTGAGTGCTGCCAGAATAAATTTTGCATTCGGAGGAGAAATTATAAGAAACTTTAATGTAGAAAAACACTACGGCTTTTCACCATTTTTTTCAAATAACATTAGCGCAATTAATTCTGATAAAGAATACGATTTAAAACAATTTAATCTTTTTGCCCAGACAATAATTCATTTTTCTGAAGCTACATCTTTAACTTTGAGTAATGGAATAAGCTGGTCAAATTATTATGTTATGGATAATCTTAAATCCGGTGGAATTGATCTTTCAAATGAAATGAAACTAGGAGCGTATTTTACTCCGGGTGTTTCTTTAACTCATGCAATAAATAAGGACGTTTCAGTTTATGCACAGGTAAGCACAGGTTTTTCACCCCCGACCGTTTCGGAACTTTCTCTATCAAACGGAAATGTTAATACAGATCTTAAACCTGAAAGAAGTATTAATTATGAAATCGGTTCGAACGGTGATCTTGCAGAAGAAAGATTCCATTATGAGGTTAGTGTGTTTTACCTTAAGCTGAAAGATTCATTTATTTCGCAGCCCGTAGGCGGGTTTAACCAGTTTGTAAATGCCGGATCCTCTGAAAACAAAGGGTTGGAAGTCTTGCTTTCTTATAAATTATTTGAGGATCAAAATGGGATTATAAACCTTGTACGTCCGTTTGTTACATATTCTTATAATGATTTCAAGTTTGTTGATTACAAGACCCCAACAAATGATTACTCCGGGAACAAATACACGGGTATTACGCCAAATTTATTTAATGCAGGTCTTGATATAACAACAACACCAGGAATTTATTTTTATGCTACATATAATTTTGTTGATAAGCGTCCGCTTGTTGATGATAACTCGAATTACGATGAAGCATATGGTGTTATCGATATGAAACTTGGATTCAGAAGAAGAATTGAAAAAGAATTTACTCTTCAGTGTTATGTTGGTGTAAATAATTTAACAGATGAAAGATACTCACCGACAATTGCGATAAACCAAAGGGACACTTCATCCAGGAATCTACACGTTTATTATAATCCTGCACCCGGAAAAAATTATTACGCTGCTGTTAATTTTGAATATCATTTTTAACTATTAATATTGGGACAAGTTTTTAAGCTTGTCCCAGCTCAATTCACCGCTGCTTAAACTCCTGGTTGGATACTGGCTCTGATGTTGGAATTTTAATTTTGTTGAAATCAAAACCGACAGCATGATGACATTCATTGCAGTTTTTTGTAAGTGCATTAAAGTGAGTTGTAAATTTTGCAAGGTTTTCATTTTTTATATCAGCATAAAGACTATCTAAATCAGGAAAAATCATCGGGATATCCTTCGTTTCACTTCTTTCCGGCAAAAATTTTATTGCATTATTAAGTGTTTCTTTTATTTCACCGACTTCAAAATCCGCTAAGGACCAGTTTTTATTTATTCCGGCAAACCAAAGTTTTGCATGATGCGTTTGCACGGCAAGCATAAACTCTCCGAGTCCCGGTTTATAAGTATTTTCTATTGTAATTTTAAGAGTATCAACCTGGTTTTGTAAATTATTTAATTTTTTATCATTACAGGAAATAAAAGAAAAGATTGAAACAATTGCAAAAAACAAAAGAGATAAAATGCATTTCATATTTTACAAATCCTTCTTTTCACATTCATTTAATAGCCCTATAAATTATCTAATGTCTCGGTGTTTGTCAATCCAGTAACCCCACGCAATAAATAACCATTGTCCTAAAGCAGCATACTCTAGCGCGTTCAAACTTGGAGGTGGCGGTGAATAAATATTTGAAACATAAATTGCCAGCAGTAAAACAACAAAACCCCACATTGCAAAAAAGCCAAGTTTATTTTTTGCCTTTGTATTTTTAACGTATAAGTAAATTCCCCCGGCAAAAAAGAGCAACTCAATTATTAATGTGGCTGGAATGGAATTCCATATTCCAAGTCCTAAAAACACATTGACACCCGGTGAAAGCGGAAGATCCGGACGGTGTACAATAAAATCCAAAATCCAGTGACTAAAAACGCAAAGCCCTAAAAATAAAGAAGCCTTTTTATTTTTTTTCATCAGGAAATATATTCCGCCGAAGACCAAAGACCAGACAACCGCCATTAAAAGACTGTGTGAAATAGGGTAATCATAAAAATCAAGTGGCGTTACAACGGTATTGCCGACCTCGATTTTTACGTGCTCGAGACCTAGTAGTAAAAACAGGGGCCAAAGAAGATCTAAAAAAATTGCAGCCATAAAGTAAGTTCCTAATGAAACTTTTGGCTCTGCTTTCTTAGTTGCGAACCCGATTGCGTAGTGACCCAGAAACATGTTTTCCTCCGGCTTTAATTAATTTAAGATCAATAAAAATTTACTGAATGACTTTTATATTTTCTATCTTCATAAATAAACTTTGCACTAAAAAAACGCCCATTTTTCTCTGGAGAATTTTCGCTGAACACCCACTCTAAAAATATCTTGTCTCCGTCCCAGAGATTGAGTTCCGTTAATCTATCATTCGGAATCCACTCGAGATTTCCTTCTGGAGAATCAATTATTTTACCACTGAAATTTTCAACAGTAAACAAAAAAACATACCAGTCATCAACGCCATCAAAGAACGGAAATGTAATAAAACCTCTCATTTTCGGGCTTTTTATTGTTAACCCGGCTTCTTCTTTAATTTCGCGGATGACACAATCTTCAGGACTTTCTCCCTTTTCCAGCTTTCCACCGAGACCGTTCCATTTACCTTCATGGTAGTCGTTTTCCTTTTTTGTCCTGTGTAGCATTAATGTTTTGTTGCTGGTTTTATCTATGACGTAACAAAGGGTGGCAAGTTTCATAATATTAATTTTTTATTAAGATAAACAAATGTATTGACATTATATTTTGCTGCAACTAAATTTTTGCAAGTGAATATAATTTTTTTGGTCTCTAATTAAATGTGAGGAACAAATAAAATTATATATTTGTTATACACATTACAAGAACGAAAAACAGTAAAAAATTAATTTTGTTGTTATAAATATTTAATTATCTTTTCATATACAACAAAACGAAGAATCTATTTATAGGAGGCTTACAGAAATGGCAGGGATAGAAAATGAACCCGGGAATGAAAGTGTTAAGACACGTGAAGAATTAATCGATGAAAGTATTGAGATTGGTATTCCTGTTGCAAGACACGAAAACAAAATAACACTTGAAATGTTTCTCGGCTCTGCGGACGAAGATGATTTTGATGACGACTTTGACGATGATTTAGATGATGAAATAGACGAGCCTTTAGGAGATAAGGATATTGAAGATTTCGATTTTGATGAAGATGATGATCTGTTTGATGACGATGACCCCCAGTATAATTGATGTCAAATTAGGGGGCGAGTTACATTCCTAAATATTTCCCCTGTACCAGGTAATTTTTAACGTAGTCTGTCACTCCTTCTTCTAATGAAGATATTTTTTGTGTGTAACCGGCTTTCTTTATTTTATCCAATTTTGCCTCTGTAAAATACTGGTATTTTTCTGCGAGGTGATCGGGCAAATCGATATATTCAATGTTTGGTTTTTTGCCAAGCGCCTGAAATAAAGCATTTACCAAATCATTCCAGGCTCTCGCTTTTCCTGATCCAACATTAAACAACCCGTTTTTTTCTTTATTATCTAAAAAATGTAATGTCATATCAACAGCATCTTTAACATAGACGAAATCTCTTTTCTGTTCACCGTCTTTGTAATCTTTATTACGAGATTTAAATAACTTTACTTTCCCCGTATCTCTTATTTGTTCAAATGCTTTGTGAACAACACTACGCATATCTGCTTTGTGATATTCATTCGGACCAAAAACATTAAAATATTTTATTCCAACTATCTTATCCAATATATTCTTTTTTAAAGCCCATATATCGAAAAGATTTTTTGAATAGCCGTACATGTTTAGTGGGCGCAGGGATTTACATTTTTCATTATTATCTTCAAATCCAAGACTTCCATCTCCATAAGTTGCGGCAGATGAAGCATAAATAAATCTTACATTGTTATTATTACAATAGAGTGCAAGTTTCTTTGTGTATTCAAAATTATTATCCAGTAAATTATCTGCATCTTTTTCGGTGGTTGAAGAATTGGCGCCCATGTGTATTATGGCATCTACCTTAAAATCGAGTCCGCTTTCAATTTTTTCAATAAAGAGGTGTTTGTTTATAAAATCTTCATAATCAAGGTTCACAAGGTTTTTCCACTTTTCATCTTTCCCCAGTTCATCAACTATTATAATATTGTTTTTGCCAAGTTGATTTAAACGCCAGATCAGTGCGCTTCCAATAAATCCTGCGGCACCCGTTATTACTATCATTTGTTTGCCTTTTGTAAGAGACTGTTTTATAAATTCAACACAATTTAATTATATTTGCTTTCCTTTCAAAAAGGATAGTTTAGGGCATATATTATTGACAAATGGATCAAAATTTATATATTTGAATAAGAATTTATAAGTTCTTTTAAATATTAGTTCTTATCAAGAACGGCTGAGGGAACAGGCCCGTTGAAGCCGTAGCAACCGCCCCGATTTATCGGGGGACATAGGTGCTAAATCCTGCCCCGCATTTTGCAGGGAAAGATGAGATGAAGACAGATTTTTAATCGCCTCTTCTACTCATCGGAAGAGGTTTTTTATTTTTAAATTAAATGATATTATGAAAACAACAACAGACATTTTAAAAGAAACTCTTAAGAAAAGAATACTAGTACTCGATGGCGCAATGGGAACAATGATACAGCGCCACAAACTGGAAGAAGAAGATTTCCGGGGTGAGAAATTTAAAGATCATCCCTCTGATTTAAAGGGTAATAATGATTTGCTTAGCATTACTCAACCGGAAATAATTAAAGAAATTCACCGTAAGTATCTTGAGGCTGGTGCTGATATAATTGAAACAAACACTTTCAGCGGTACTTCAATTGCACAGGCTGATTATAAAATGGAAGATTATGTTTATGAAATAAATTTTCAGTCAGCTAAAATTGCAAAAGAAGCTGCAGGGGAATTTACAAAGAAGAATCCCGGTATACCGAGATTTGTAGCCGGTGCACTTGGACCAACAAACAAAACGCTTTCGCTTTCACCCAACGTAAATGATCCAGGGTATCGTGCAACAACTTTTGAAAAAATGTCGGCAGCATATTACGAACAGGTTAAAGGATTGGTTGAAGGCGGAGCTGACATACTTCTTATTGAAACTATTTTTGATACACTCAATGCAAAGTCTGCAATTTACGCTTTTGAAGAATATCTAAACGACACAGGCAAGCAAATTCCAATAATGATTTCAGGGACGATTGTTGATCAGAGCGGAAGAACTTTATCAGGGCAAACTACGGAAGCATTCTGGATTTCAATTTCTCACACAAAAAATTTATTGAGTGTTGGACTTAATTGTTCTCTGGGTGCAAAACAGATGCGTCCTTTTATTGACGAATTATCCAATGTTGCAAATTGTTTAGTTAGTATTTATCCAAATGCCGGCTTGCCAAACGAAATGGGCGAATATGATGAAACACCCGCTACTATGTCTTCACTATTAAAAGAATATGCAGAAGCAAGCTTTTTCAATTTAGTTGGCGGGTGCTGCGGAACAACTCCGGATCATATTAAGGCTATTTCAAAAATGGTTAAGGGTTTTAAACCAAGAAAAATTCCTGAAATTAAAACTTACTTAAGACTTAGCGGACTGGAACCCCTTGTCGTGCGTCCCGATTCTAACTTTGTAAATGTTGGTGAGCGTACAAACGTTACGGGATCAAAGAAATTTGAAAAATTAATTGTTAGTGGTGATTACGAAGCGGCTCTGGCTGTTGCAAGAAACCAGGTCGAAGGCGGTGCGCAGGTTCTGGATGTTAATATGGATGAAGGACTTCTGGATTCTGAAGAAGCAATGAGAAAATTTTTAAATCTTCTCCAGGCAGAACCGGACATTGCTAAACTTCCAATAATGATCGATTCTTCAAAATGGTCTGTGATTGAAGCGGGATTGCAGTGTGTACAGGGAAAATGTATTGTAAATTCTATAAGCCTAAAAGAAGGTGAAAAAGTTTTTAAAGAACGTGCGCGAAAAGTTCAGGAATATGGCGCTGCCGTAATTGTAATGGCGTTCGATGAAAACGGGCAGGCTGATAATCTGCAGAGAAGAATTGATGTTTGTCAAAGAGCTTATAAAATCCTGACTGAAGAAATTGGATTTTCTCCACAGGATATAATTTTTGATCCAAATATTTTAACTGTTGCTACAGGGATTGAAGAACACAACAATTACGCTGTTGATTATATAGAAGCAACACGATGGATTAAACAAAATCTTCCCCTTGCAAAAGTTAGTGGAGGAGTAAGTAATATTTCATTTTCGTTCCGCGGAAATAATCTTGTTCGTGAAGCAATGCATGCGGCGTTTTTGTTTCATGCAATAAAAGCCGGAATGGATATGGGGATTGTAAATGCTGGCCAATTAGAGGTTTACGAGGAAATTCCGAAAGATCTTTTAGAGCTTGTTGAAGATGTTCTTTTAAACAGAAGAAAAGATGCAACTGAAAGGCTTGTTGATTTTGCAGAAACTGTAAAACAAAAAGACAAAGCTGAAGTTAAAAAAGATGAATGGAGAAACGGAACTGTTCAGGAAAGACTTAAACATTCACTTGTAAAAGGAATTGTTGATTATATAGATGAAGATACTGAAGAAGCACGAAAACAATATCCAAAACCGCTGGAGGTAATCGAAGGTCCGTTGATGGACGGTATGAATGTCGTCGGTGACCTTTTCGGTTCCGGAAAAATGTTTCTGCCGCAGGTTGTTAAAAGTGCGCGAGTGATGAAAAAAGCGGTCGCTTATCTTTTCCCTTTTATTGAAGAAGAAAAAGCTGCTTCGAATGATACACGGGAAGCGGGCAAAGTTTTAATGGCAACGGTAAAAGGTGATGTGCACGATATTGGGAAAAACATTGTCGGCGTAGTTTTGGGCTGCAATAATTATAAGGTAATTGATCTTGGTGTTATGGTTTCAAGTGAAAAAATTCTGCAAACTGCAATTGATGAAAAAGTTGATGTAATTGGATTGAGTGGGTTGATTACACCTTCACTCGATGAAATGGCACACGTAGCAAAAGAAATGGAACGAAGAGGATTTAAAATTCCTCTTCTTATTGGCGGCGCCACAACTTCAAGAATTCATACTGCAGTTAAAATAGCTCCAAACTATAAAGGAACAACGGTTCACGTGCTTGATGCTTCACGAAGCGTGCCTGTTGTAAGTAGCCTGATTAGCGATGATAAAAAAGTCAGGGACAATTTTAGTAATGGAATCAAAAACGAATATGAAAAGCTGAGGGAAAATCATTTAAAGAAAAGAGAAACTAAAAATTACTTAACGATAGGACAAGCCAGACAAAACAAATTAAAAACAGCATGGGATAAAATTGAAATAGTAAAACCCGAAAAACAAGGAGTTACAGTATTAAAAGATTTTTCACTGGAAATATTAAAAAAATATATTGACTGGACACCATTCTTTACGACCTGGGAAATGAAAGGGAAATATCCCGAAATTCTTACTAATGAAAAAACCGGTACGGAAGCAAAAAAATTATTTGATGACGCAAACAAACTTCTCGATGAAATAATTAAAAATAAACACTTAACAGCAAATGGAGTTTTTGGACTTTTCCCTGCCAATTCTGTTGGAAATGATGATATAGAAGTTTATTCAGATGATACACGAAAAGGTGTTAAGAGAGTATTGCATACTATTCGAACACAGACTCAGAAAACGGATGGACTTCCTAATCTTGCTCTCGCTGATTTTATTGCTCCAAAAGATTCGGGTAAAAAAGATTATATAGGTGCCTTTGCTGTTACTGCAGGCATAGGAATAGAAAAGTTAGTTACTAAATTTGAAAAAGATCACGATGACTATAGCAGCATAATGGTAAAAGCTCTTGCGGATAGGCTGGCAGAGGCGTTTGCAGAACACCTTCATGAATTGGTAAGGAAAAAGTATTGGGGATATTCACCCGAGGAAGAGTTTGCCAATGAAGATCTGATAAAAGAAAATTATCGCGGCATTCGTCCTGCGCCTGGTTATCCTGCTCAACCGGACCATACAGAAAAACCAATAATTTTTAGTCTTCTTGGTGCCGAAAAAAATACCGGGATTGAACTCACCGAAACTTATGCAATGTATCCCGCAGCTTCCGTCAGCGGGTTATATTTTGCTCATCCTGAATCCAAATATTTTACCGTTGGAAAAATAGGAAAGGATCAGGTAATGGATTACCATAAAAGGAAAGGAATGAGCCTGAAAGAGACCGAAAGATGGCTTTCGCCAATCTTAAACTACGAGTCCGGAGAATAGCCGGAAATATTGGAACTTAAAAAGTATTAAGTTTGTAAAGGTTATTGAATTTAATTGATTTGAAAAGGCACGTTCCAATGAAAAACCTGAAATTTGTAATTCCTGTTGCATTCACTCTTTTTCTTCTAATTTTTGAAGGGTGCAGCAGTAAACCCGGTGTAATTCACGACCTGAGCGGTAAAGACTACACTTTAGTTAATTCCAATGGTTCAGTTGTTCATTTTCCTGGTGATTACAAAGGCAAAACTGTTGTGCTGGGGTTTATTTATACACACTGTCCCGACATTTGCCCGATGACAACCCACAATATTAATCTTGTAAAAAAGGAACTGGATAAAGACGGTGCAAACGATGTTACTTATGTTGACATTTCTTTTGATCCAGACAGAGACGCGCCGGATGTTTTAAAAAAATATGCTGAGGTAAGAGGAATAAATACTGATCAGTTTCATTTTCTTACTGGCAATAAAGATGTAGTTAAATCACTCTTAAAAGATTGCAACATTTACGCATTACCCGGAGATACAACTGTTGCGGACGGCGACACAAGTTATTTTTTCATTCACACAGACAGAATCAGCGTGATGGATCCGGAAGGAAAAATTCGTTCAGAATATAAAGGCAGTACAGCAAACATGGAAGAATTAATTAAAGACATAAATAGAATTCGATAGGATAATTAAATGTATATTTTTCTGATTTTAATATCGCTTCTGAGTTTTTCAACAAGTGGAAACCTGGAAGTTAAAGATGGCTGGGTTCGTCCGGCAGCAAAAGGTATGAACACAGCATTTTATTTTAAAGTGGAAAATAATGCTGATAAAGCAGACACTCTTCTTTCTGTAAAATCAACAATAGCAAAAACAGTTCAAATGCATGAGACATTTAAGAAAGACGGAATGATGGGAATGCGCCATATAGACGCTATTCCGGTTAATGCTAAATCAACTCTTGAATTTAAACCGGGCGGTTATCACGTTATGGTAATGAATTTAAATAAAGATTTAATGAGCGGAAGTTCGGCAGAGTTTACACTTCACTTTAAGTATTTTGGTGATATAAAAGTAAATGCACCTGTAAAAATGCCGGGAGAATAAGGGTGTTATCACTAATTTCACTTTAGTGGAATGAAATGACGTGCTTAATCATTTTGACTATGACATTAAATAAAAAATTAATAGAAAAACTAAACAAACATCAATTTGCAAGTGTCGTTCCTTTTGATCTGCACGATCCGAACGTTTATGTTTTTGATTTTTCAGATTCAAATGAAGAATTAAAGAACCAGGCTTTCTCAGATATTCAGGAATTTATTGACTGGAGTTTTAAAAAACTAAAAGAGAATAATGCGCCGGTCGGTGTTGGGGGATACGCAGAGAACAGGTCAATTTATAAAAGAAGTGATGTTTTTAAATCAAATGATGAATACAGGTCAATTCACCTTGGAATAGATATTACTGCCGAAGCGGGAACTGAAATTTATGCTCCGCTTGAAGGGAAGACTCACAGTTTTAAAAACAATTCTTCCTTCGGCGATTATGGTCCGACAATAATATTAGAACATAATCTTGATGGTGAAATATTTTACACTCTTTACGGGCATTTAAGTCTAAATTCACTTGAAGGACTTTTTGAAGGGAAAAAGATAAAAAAGGGTGAAAAAATTGCTGAATTGGGGGATTCAACGGTAAATGTTGGCTGGCCACCACACCTTCATTTTCAATTAATTACTGATATGCTCGGCAAAAAGGGCGATTTTATAGGGGTGTGTCTTCCATCTGAAAAAGATTATTATTTAAATATTTGTCCCGATCCAAACCTGATTTTAAAAATAAAAAAATTGGAATGACATAGATGCACGCGATCGCGTGTCTCTACAAATGAATCCAAACACAAATTTTCGCATCATATAGAAAAACGATAAAGCAAATAGGGAGAAAAAATGAGTTATTATTTCAGCAAAATAGTGAACGAAGATTTTGATAAAGCAATTGAAACCGTTACTGCAAAATTAAAAGAAGAAGGCTTTGGTGTTTTAACTGAAATTGATGTAAAAGAAACGTTAAAGAAAAAACTTGATGTAGATTTTAAGAAGTATAAAATTCTCGGTGCCTGCAATCCGCCATTTGCATACAAAGCATTACAGGCGGAGGACAAAATCGGGATTATGCTTCCCTGCAACGTGGTAGTACAGGAAAATGGTGATGGTAAAGTAGAGGTTTCGGCTGTTGATCCAATAGCGTCGATGCAGGCAATAGAAAACGAATCGCTTGGTTCTGTTGCGGTAGAAGTCAGAGATAAACTTAAAAAGGTAATTGACGAATTATAAAACTTAATCCCGACTTGTGCCGGGTTTTTTAATTTATGTTTTTATTCCTGATCAAAAACAATCCCGCCGTAAAAACAACAATACTACCAATGAGACTGTAAAATATTACGCCTTTAAAAAAAGATAAATCCATTTTATATAATCCCTGCGATGCCAGCATCGGCAAGGCGTAAGGTATCAGGTCGCTGTGTTGCCAGCTTAATAACATCGATGTACCGATTGTTCCCGCCACACCAATTCCTATTGAAACAAGAAAGTTTTTTGAATTTATGCTGATTAAAAACTGTATTGTTATAATTAATAGCGAGGCAAGAAAAACCTTAATGCTTGTAATAATAATTTCATTATTCATTGCAAAATTTCCGAAGTTAATTTCAGGATTAAGTACGGAAAGAAGTTTTCCCGAGAGTATTATAAAAACATCAAAAATTATTAATGATAAAAACACCATTGCAACAGTAATTATAACTTTGCTAGTATATACAGTTGTTCTGCTTACCGGAAGAGCGAAAAGATGTTTCCATCCGTTTGCTTTATGTTCAACGTTGTTTACAATGAATGCAACCAGGGTTATGAGTAATGGAAGCATTAATATTGTATAAATATTAATTGCGTTTCCTGCAATTTTCAGCCAGGGATTTGTGTCCTGTTTTGCAAGTAATTCCGGGTGAGAGAAAAAGATTACGAAATTAACGAACACAACAAAAAGCGGGGCAAGTATTGTTCCCCATAAAGCCAGTGTCTTTTTCTGTTTTGTTATTTCTGTAAAAACTGAATTTTTCAAAGTAATAATTGATAAAGTCATTTTTTAATTCTCTTTTGTTATATCAAGAAATAATTGTTCCAGGTCTTTTTTAGAATTACTTATTCCGAAAATCGGAACATCATTTTTTACCAGTAGTCTTGTAATTTTATTTATCTCTTCTTTGTTTTCAATATCCATCTCAATCATATTTGATTTATTCAACTTTGCTAACGGGAAATTATTTTTTTGTAATAATTTTAATCCTTTTTCTAACTCGCTTGTTTCTATATATACTGTGCTTACACCGATTTCTCTTAATTCCAGTAATGTTCCCTGGAATAAAAGAGAACCCTTATTAATTATTCCAACGTGGGAAGCAATTCTTTCTATTTCGCTCAGAATATGACTGGATATAAAAATTGTTGTTCCCCTTTCCTTTTTTAATCTTAACAGTAATTCTCTAATTTCAATAATTCCATGCGGGTCCAACCCATTAGTGGGTTCATCAAGAATTAACAATTCTGGTTCTGATAGTAGAGTGAGTGCCAGTCCTAAGCGTTGTTTCATTCCCATTGAATACTGTTTAGCGGGACGTTTGGCATCCTGTTGTAAATTAACAATTTTCAGCACTTCCGAAGTTCTGTTTTTAGATAAATTTCTAAGTTTCCTTGTTATCTCCAGATTATCGTATCCGGATAAGTGATCATACAAAGTGGGCGACTCCACCAGTGCGCCTATTCTGTTTAGAATCGATAGTCTGTTTGTATTAATGCTTTCTCCGAAGACTCTGATATGATTTCCATTAGTTTTATAGAGTCCGAGTATAGCCCTGATTGTTGTTGATTTTCCGGCGCCGTTTGGTCCCAAAAAACCGTAAATACTTCCCGCTGAAACATTAATGCTTAAATCGTTTAGCACTTTCAATTTTCCAAACGAAAAATCGAGGTGATTGGTTTCGATGTAATTTTCCATTATTTCTCTATTGTTTTTTATAAAGACGGATTGAGTTAATAAATTGTTACAGGATTTCTTTAATTAATCATTAATTAAAATATTTATTACCGTTTATCATTAGATAGTACCGATTATTACAAAAAAATCCCTTAACATTTATTCTTGTTGTTATTGATAATTGAGTCTATTATTATTGGATGCCGATCAATTCTAAAAAAATATTAAATGAAATAGTAAGCAGGTATATATTAATTCATATTTAGGAATCGTCATGAAAACTATAATTAACCCAAAATTTCTGATTATATATTCCGGTATTTTAACCCTGGCATTTGCTGCAACTGTAGTGTTTGGATTATTTCCCAAAGACAATTCAACTGATTTTGATCAGATTACAGTTCATAGAATTAATGTTGTTGAACCGGACGGAACATTGCGAATGGTTATTTCTAATCATGATAAATTACCGGGAATAATAGTTCAGGGAAAAGAAAGACCGTTTGACAGACCACAGGCTGGAATGATATTCTATAATGGTGAGGGTTCGGAAAATGGTGGATTGATATTCGGCGGACGCAAAAACAACAAAGGTGAAATTGTAAATTCAGGTGGGAGTTTGTCATTTGATAAATATGGGGCAAATCAGATAGTACAGTTGCTCGGAGTAGATGATAGCGAAGACCGGCTTGCAGGATTAATGATAATGGACAGTCCCTCCGGTAACGATAACAGAAGGCGTGTTTGGGTAGGAAGAGGTGATGACGGAACAGCCTCTATAGCCCTGATGGATGCTGAAGGTAGAAAACGCATTTTAATGCAGGTAACATCTGATGGTTCTCCAAGCCTTTCCTTTTTAGATGACCATGGAAAAGTGATTGGTACGTTTCCTGCAAAATAAAAAAGTGAGTTTTAATTACGTTGAATAAAAAGAAGTTTTTTTATCTTGAAAAAAATAAGGTCAACCAGGTTGCTGATATATGAAATTTTTAGCAGAGTAATAATTGTAAATTTAGAATTAATACAGATGTAAGAATCATACCAGGTGGGGTTAAATTTATTTTTAAAATTATACAACCCCAGGTAATTATAGGCAAAGCGTAATTTTCTTCCGGTGAAATTAATAAAAAATTCTTTGGAAAAAATTCTGCTGTTATAAACTATATACGGTACATCACCAAGGCTCCAGCTCTTCATTCCTTCAGATTTAAGTTTATTGAAAATTAAATAAATAAGTAATTCCATTACTCCTTTAGGTGCATCTTTTCGCCTGAGCAGCAGGTCGGTTCTAACATGAGCGTGATCAATTTTGGCTGTTAAAATAGCACCAGCCCAATCTCCGGAACTTTCGATAAATACAAATAACCTTGTGCCGGGAATGAACTGATCATTAAAAAAGTATTTTAGCTGTGGTTCTTTTCCGTGGGCACATTCCGGTTTGAATAATTCCAGTTTCACTTTGTTTTCAATTGAATATGGCAATTCAATTACATATCCATTTCTTCTGCCGTATCTTATTAATTCTTTAATGGACTTCTTTTCAAAGTGTTTTGTCTTTGAATATAATACTGCTTCTTTTGAAGCTTTGTAAGTTTTAAAATTATTTTCAGAAAAAATTTTTGCAAAATCCGTACTACACCCGCTCACAAAAACATTAATGTTTTTAGAGTTTATCCTATCGTCTTCATTTAATTCTGATTTTGAAAAATAATACTGCGGGTTATTAATCCACAACAATGGCCTTTTGTCCTGAATATTATGTTTCTGGAAAACACGTTCATAGTTTTTCCTTTTACGCTTACTAAATATTTTGTTAAAATAACCGGAGTAATTACCGTGTAATTTTACATTTTCAATGTCTATATTTTTATCCATCATACTTATTTGTGTTCTTTTCATCTCAAAAAGGCTATATAGTCCGTGTAAGCAGGTTCTTTCCCAAGCTTTCTAACTTCACGGGCTATTTGTCCACGATGGTAAGAGGAATGGTGGGACAAATGAGTTAAAATTTCTGTAATAGTATTTGTGTATTCTATTTCTTTGCTGTTTGTATATGTCACTTTATTATTAAAATCATTTTCAGACAATGAATTTAAATATTCATTAATTTGCTTTGCATTTTTTATTGAAAGGTTTTCACATTCTGTGAGATTTAACTCAATCCAAAAGTTATTATCATATTTTGCCGATTTCAAACGTAGCAGCCAGGTAATCTCTGCAAGCAACAAGTGAGATAAGATGTTAATAATATGTTCATCCGATATTTCGCTTTCTCTCAATCCCTTAATGACTTTTTTGTTTGCCCACTCATGGTATTTAAATAGATTTAAGAAATACGATTTCATTAGTTCCCTCGTGGATATTCAGAACAAAGATATTATTGATTTGGTTTCACAGCAATCAAAAAATATGTGACCAAATAATTGAATCTTTTGTTAAAAAGTACAATTTTGCATATAAATTAACTTTCTGGAAAATGTTATGCTTCAGCACGTTTTAATTGAATTGTTTGAAAGAGATCTCAACAGGTTGAAAGAAGAAATTGATTTATATGAGAATGAAGAGAAACTCTGGGTAATTGAAAATGGGATAAAAAATTCCGCCGGGAATCTTGCATTGCATCTTCTCGGAAACATAAACCATTTTGTTGGTGCTATTCTTGGAAAAACAGGTTACATCAGGAAAAGAGAAGAAGAATTTTCAAATAAAAATATTTCTAGAAATGAAATTCTGAAAGAAATTAATAAAGCGATTGATATGATTAAATTTGTGCTTGCTGGTATTATGGATGAAGAAATGCAAAAGGATTATCCGATTGAGGTTTTTAGGAATAAAGGGAAAATGAAAGTTCAGTATTTTCTAATTCATTTAACAGGACATCTGAATTATCATCTCGGACAGATTAATTACCACAGAAGGCTAATCAGTTGATTCAGGAAAAAAGCTTCCCGCAAGCTTAAATGTATTCTTAAAACTGAAATCAATAAAACCTTTTTCTTTTTCTGGAACCGGGAATGGATTTTTATGACTGTACTTGTACTTATGTTTGAAATCTAAGATCCTGATCAGTGACACTTTGTTTTTGAATTTTGCAAAAGTTTAAAAATGAACCGAGATAATTAACGTCTTCCAGATGTTTGCTAAAATAATCTCTCAATATTTCATCTTTTTTTAGATTCTGCTTATCTTTATTTTGAGTTCAGGTATCCTTATTTCAGCATCGTTACTTTTATAAGAGTTCTTT
>Ga0209919_1000088_pt1 | contig 45774 bp, 42 predicted proteins | sample SalPon2A_C_D2_MG_FD_185721 | JGI IMG/M metagenome (GOLD analysis project Ga0209919, IMG submission 185721) | Soil microbial communities from South San Francisco under conditions of wetland restoration - Salt Pond MetaG R2A_C_D2_MG (SPAdes)... | ecosystem: Environmental > Terrestrial > Soil >... | reverse complement strand
GCGGCAAGACTGACGATTACGCAAAAAATCTTTACGAAGGAACGGAATCTGCGGATAAAAAAGTAGTGGACGCTGTTACAAAAATAGCAGGAGAGAGAGGAGTTCCACATGCACAGATTTCTCTCGCATGGCTGCTTTCAAAACCGGTTGTTACTTCTCCGATTGTTGGTGCTACAAAACTCAGCCATTTAGACGACGCGGTAGCAGCGGTTTCAATAAAATTAACGGATGAAGAAATAAAAACACTGGAAGAAAATTATATCCCGCACGATGTGGTTGGGTTTAACCGGCAAGCTTAATATTTAAATTTATGTGTAAATTTATTCTTTCCATTCATGGGAGCAATCAAGACAAATAAATTCAGATTTCTTTTTGGTAGCAGGAATCATAAACAACAGCCAAAATAATCCAATTAACCAGGAACTCTTTTGAAATATATTTGTACTGCCGCATCTTACACAAACTCTTTGATTTTCAAGTTCATTTTCGGGGAATTCATTTTTCAGATTTTCATAATAATTTGCATCAATTATTTTTCTTGCATTTTCAAAATCTTCATTCCTTACAATCAATTTAATTCCGCCAACTGCTCGGGCATAAACCGGGTTTATTGATACAATATTTTCATCCCTTATAATAGAACCAATTCCTTCATTTTCGAGCTTTGCGTGATGGAGGTAAGCAAATTGAGGATAAAGATATGTTCGCAGAATTTTCATTTCAATTAAATAATATCCCGGATTTAACTATGCATTGTTTTCCAGGCGTTTTATTTTTCTGTAATAAATGATTGAATATCTGACAAACAAAAAAGAAAGAAGTGAAGCAACAATTGCCAGGATAAATATCCCGATGATCAAATCGGTAAGTGCATATTTACTAAATACTGAAATATCACCAAGTGAGGGATTTTGCAAAAGTGAAGTTATTTTTTCTATCCCTCCTGTATTACTAGTAAACAGCGAACCTATTCTGATTGCAAAAAGATAAATAGGCACAACTGTTATTGGATTTGTAATCAGAGTTGCTAACCACGATACAAATAAATTACATTCAAGTGCCAGAGCAACTGGAATTGCAACGACAGTCTGTAAACCCATCGGAATAATAAGTCCAAAAAAAAATCCAATAACAAAACTCATAGCAATATGTGTGGGGTCACCTTTTAAATTCAGAATGCTTCCAATATTCTCACGCAGAGATTTCTTTCTCAGTTCTTCAAGTGCATCTTTAGCTCTGAATTTTTTAATTCTTTCTTTCATTATTTTCGGCGCAAACACAATTAAGCAAAACAATTTTGAATAATTTAATCATCTGCAAGCAAAAGAATTGCTGATTAAATCACCCATCAAATTACAGGGATTTGTAACTTATGAAAATTTATTAGATCAGCCTAATAATTAATTCAAAATCTGAAATAAATTTTTGCTTAGTTAGATCATTTTTTTAAAAAAGCAAATTTGGCCACAAAATATGTATTTTTAGAAAATGGTGTTGAAACAATATTTGGGCAATTATTCAACATATCTGGATAACTGCAATTTCGTCAAGAAACTATATCTATAGAATAGTCAACAAAATAAAAGTATATAGGCTATGCAAAGGAAATATGAGTAGAGAAAAAACTGCAGTAGGAATACGAAAAAACTAAGTAAGCATATATCTCATTAAAAAAACGAAGCATTGTCACCTGCTAAATTTACTTATTATTTTGTTTCTGAATTCAATATATTTATACTCTCTTAAAAATACAGGAATTACGATGAAGTATATATCAATAATATTATTTGCTCTGCTAATAATTGCAGGATGTACAAAAAGTCCGGATACTATTCAAAAAGATTCGGGGTTAATATATGTAGATGATACACTTGGTACAGGTGATACAGCAAAAATAGGTGATCTTGTTTCTTTTCATTTTGAAGCTTGGAAAATTCTTGATTCTACAGATATTTTTACTGATTGGAGTAAAGATTCTACGAGAAAATCGAGTAGTCTTGGCGGAACCAGAATGATGGGCAGGCCGATGAAATATTTATTGGGATCGGGAAAATTTGTACCAGGAATTGATGAAGGAATTGAAGGTATGAAAACAGGTGGAACCAGGACAATTATTATCCCTGCCAGCCTGGCATATAAGGATAAAGGAGCCGGACCGATTCCTCCTAATACAAGCTTAAAAATTCAGATTACTTTACTGAGTACAAAAGAGGGTATTGTTGCAAAGCGCTGGGATGTTGATTCGACCAAATTCAAAACAACTAAGGACGGTTTAAAATATCAAATCCTTGAAGAAGGAACTGGTGAAAAATTAGATTCAGGTGATGTTGTGACAATCCATTACACAGGCTATTTATTAGATGGTACAAAATTCGACAGTTCTGTAGAAAGGGATGAACCACTAAAATTCCGATATAAAATTCAATCATTTATTAAAGGTTTTCAGGAAGGTCTTGGTTTAATGAAAAAAAGAACAAAAGCAGAATTAATAGTTCCGCCAAATCTTGGTTACGGTGACAAAAGTCTTGGAAAAATTAAGCCAAATTCAACTTTGATATTTGATATTGAAATTCTGGATGTAAAGAAACAGTAGCGATAATTTTTTAATTAACGGGGGATGCTTCCCCCGTTTGATGTTAATTAAATTTAGAATATAAATTTGACAGGTTTATAAATAATATCTTATTAGTGATATTGCCTGAGAATAATAGCCCGATCCGAAAAGATTTAAATGATTCAGAACGTGATATAATTTATAAATATTCTCTCTGTATTTATATCCGTCTTTTAGTGGATAAGTTTCCTTGTACGCGTCATAAAATTTTTTATCAAAGCCGCCGAATAATTTTGTCATCGCCAGGTCAGCTTCTCTGTGTCCGTAATACACAGCTGGATCAATCAGGCAGACATTCCCTTTTTCGTCACTTATAAAATTTCCGCTCCACAAGTCACCATGTAACAGGGAAGGGGCTTCCTCGATTCCGGAAAGGATCTCCTGAATTTTATTCTCAAGTTTTTTAATTCCATCTGATAATTCTTCAGTTGAATACCGGTTTTTCTCCGCCAGGTGAAATTGGTACAGGATTCTTTTATTAAAATAAAAATTTATCCAATTGTCTTTCTCACTATCATTTGCAATATTTAATTGCGGTGTAGCGCCTATGTAATTATCTTCAAAGAAACCAAATCTTTGTGAAGTAAATTTGTGAAGTTCTGCAAATTTTCTGCCGAAATCTTCAAAAAATTTTTTACTTCTTCCCAGTGATTGTATAAACTCAAGAATAATTATTGAAGCATCTTTATAAATTACACCAGGGACACGAATTGCATCTGATTTTTTTAATTCACTAAGCCCGTTTGCTTCCTTTGGAAACATATCCTCAGGTAAATTTGAGCTTAATTTAAGAAAATAATTTTTGCCGGATTGGCAGGATATTTTATACGCATCACTAATACATCCGCCGGAAACAGGTCCGGTAGACTGTATCTTATCATTAAGTATGTTTTCAACTTTTGTCTTTAGTTTATCAGTTAGCATCTTTTCTTATTCTTTCCAGAACTCCTGCACATCCGTCCTCCAACAGGGTGATAACATTATCAAAGCCTTGTGGTCCCTCATAATAAGGATCAGGAATTTCTTCAATTTTGTTGATTTTACAGAAATCAGTCATTTTGAAAATATTATTTCCAAATTTCTTCACATTATCAAGAGCGGAAATATCCTCATAATTGTCGTTATCCATAGTAATTATATAATCGAATTTAATAAAATCTTTTGAGGGTCTGAATTTACGCCCTTCGTGATCAATATTATATCCCCTGATTGCTGCATGTTTAACCATTCGTGGATCAGCGGGTTCGCCAATATGATATCCAGCGGTTCCGGCAGATTCGACATATATTTTATCTTCCAGCCCAGCATCAGCAGCATATTTTTTCAAAATGGCTTCGGCAGCTGGTGAACGACAGATATTTCCGAGACAGACGAAAAGTACTTTTTTATTTTGCATTAATATTTCATTGATTTTAATGGTTATTAGATATTTTCATAATACAAAAATTTTGCTATAACATTCAATGGTATAATAAATTTTCTTGCTACGAATATTTAATAATATTAAAAACTGTTTCAACCCTTTTATATAAGTAATATTGTTCAGCAGAATAATTAATTTGTGGTGTTCTCCTAGTCAAAATAAATTTTAAACAATATTAGTAATTCTGAAATAAGTGGATTGTATAGTATTAACTATTTTAAATTGATATTGATTTGTTGCCTTAAATAATATAAATTCCAAAAGTCTAAGTTGAAAAGAAAAAATATATATTCACAAAATAATAAGGGAATTTTATGGCTTATGTTATAACAAAACTATGCCTCGATTGCAAGGACATAGCTTGTACTCAGGTTTGTCCTGTTGATTGCATTTATGAATATACTGGGAATGATGAATCAATTCCTAAAGAAATGCTTTTAATTGATCCGGATGAATGCATTGATTGTAACGCTTGTGTCCCTGAATGTCCGTGGGAAGCTATCTTTGAAGAGGATATGGTCCCTGATATATTTAAAGATGATATTGAATTGAACACAAGAATAGTAGGAAAGGAAAGAATAGTACCGGAAAGAAATCCTGATGATCCGATTCCTTCACCTGAAGAGGTACAGGCTAACAAAGAAAAATGGAATTATAAACCGTAGCTTTGGATCTAATTCCTTATTCTCCGAAAATAGTTATAATAATTTTTCTTTTTCCACTTCTATTCCTGTGTTCACATAAATATATTCCTTGCCATGTTCCCAGGTTGAGTTTACCTTTTGTGATAGGTATCGTTAAACTACTTCCTATAATTGTCGCTTTAATATGAGCGGGCATATCATCTGATCCTTCCGCAGAATGTAAATAGTTGGAAGCATTTTCCGGAACAATCCGATTAAAATGAGATTCCATATCTGTTCTAACATCAGGGTCAAAATTTTCATTTAAGGTAAGTGAAGCTGAAGTATGCTTTATGAATATATGTGCAATACCTGTATTAATGTCACTAATCTCAGGCAGGTTATTAATTATCTCATCCGTGATTAAATGAAATCCTCTTGATTTGGGAGAGAGCGAAATTTCTTTTTGCTTTGAGGCCATAACGATTTTTCAATCTACATTGTCGTAATTTCATTAACTTCTATTTGTATACATATTATAGAATTATATTTGCTAATACCCACACATTTCCCCTTTATTGTAATACTTTGATTTTCCTTTAATTTGCTGGCTGTATAGTTATCTTCTTTATTCAAGAACAGACAAAATAGTGGAATATCTCCTCTATATGTTCTTAATTCCATAGCTGCGCGGGAGTTTAACGGATTATGATACTTCTTAACTTGTCCTTTAACCTCAACCTCTTTATCAAGATATTCTTTATCGGCCGCCTGGATATTTTTTGAATAAGCGTGTGCCAAATCTGGTGCTGCAACTTTAATAGAATAATAATTTTTATAATATAAAAACGCCAGAAAAACGGACAACACCAAAACAAAAGAAAAATATAGAAAATGTTTTACTGTAATATTATTATCTCTAAAAATATTATTGCCTTAATTATTTTAATTAACGGGCACCCAGTTCAACTTTAAAGGTCTTTTTTTCATTATTTCTCATCACAACCACTTCAACTATATCTCCGGGATTAAAATCTCCGAGAGCATAAGTAAAGTCGTAAATATTTGAAATTTTCTTTCCACCAAATTCAATCATTATATCTCCACCCTGCAAACCCGCTTTTTGCGCAGGACCGCCGGGGCTCACACCGGATAATTTGAAACCTTCAACCTGGGAAGAGAAATCGGGAATAGTTCCAACGTAAACGCGGAATGTAGTTGATCTTCCAGCATTTTTCCTCGGAACATTTATATAATCCGGTTTTTCAGGTGAATTATCAAGTGCAACTGCAATATCGTAAACATATTTTACAATTGATTCCTCTCCTGCAGAATTAATCTTTTCAGCTGTATCTGTCGGCCTATGATAATCTGAATGAATATCAGTGAAGAAAAAGAGAACGGGAATTTCTTTAGCATAAAAAGATGATTGATCGCTAGGTCCGAAGCCTTCATCATTAAATGTTAAATTAAAATTATAATCTTTGTTGAAGTTATTTAGAATTTCTTTAAAACCGGACGATGTTCCCGTGCCGTAAACTATTAAGTTATTATCCTCTTTGAGCCTTCCAACCATATCAAGATTCAGCATTGAAATAATATTTTTAATTGGAATAACAGAATGATCAGCATAATAAGCTGAACCTAATAAACCTAATTCCTCGCCAGCAAAAGAGATGAAGATAATGCTTCTTTTAATTTTATCTTTAATTGAAGCAAATTTTTCTGCCAGTTCTAAAACGGCAGCAGTGCCTGAAGCATTATCATCTGCACCATTATGAATTTTAGGTTCGGTGCCTCTGTAAAGTGAGCCTGTTGTACCCCATCCGAGGTGATCGTAATGTGCGCCGATTACAATGTACTGATCTTTTAACAGAGGATCATTTCCCTCAAGGATTCCTCCAATGTTTATTCCTGATCCTCTTACTTCTTCAACTTCAGTTGAAAGATTTACCTTTACGTTCTTAAATACAAAAGATGCCGGATTTTTTGATTCATCGATTTTCTTCTGATATTCCAGGAGATCAAGTCCTTCGTTTTTAAATAATTCGTTCATCACACTTCTTTTTACCTGCACTATTCCAAGTGAAGTTTCGCCCTGTGCGCCGTCATATTTAACTTCCATCAACTTGTCAACATCATCCTTCGGAAAAAATCCTGTCACAAAAATTACAGCGACAGCACCTTTTTCACGAGCCACTTTCGCTTTATACCTGTATGGAGAAAATTTTTCGAATTCCGAACGCTGGTTAGCACCTTCAGGATTATATCTTAATATTACGACTGTTTTCCCGGTAACATCTAATTCAGCGTAATCGTCATAGTTCAAATCTGGTGCAGAAATTCCATAACCCGCAAAAACCAAATCTCCTGACACATTAGCTTTTCCTGAGAAAGGTGCGGTTATAAATTCTGATTCAATTTTTGGTTTTATTTCAAAATTACTAAGATGAAATTCCAGGGAATTATTTCCTGTTAATCTAATTGATGAAATAAACGGGAATGACTGTGTGTAACTTCCGTTAAAAAGCGGTTTTAAATTTAATTGCTGGAAATCTTTTTTAATAAAGTCAACTGCAAGTGCTGCACCATCTGAGCCTGTGAATCGTCCTTCAAGTTTATCTGAAGCAAGAAAATTAATACTTTCCTGTATCTCTTTAGATGTTATTTCAGAATTGTAAGTTTTTTGAGCAAGAGCAGAAAAACTTAATAAAATAAAAATAATAGTTAAGTATAATTTAAAAAGATTTTTCATAGAGATCCCCATTATATTTTATTTGAAAATTATTCAACCCAATCCGCAATAAAAATATTTGTATCGCCCGGTTTTTTGCCAAATCTGTTTGATGCAAATACAAGGTGCTTCCCATCCCGCGTAAAAATTGGAAATCCATCAAAAGAATTGCTGAAAGTAATTTGTTCCAATCCGGTTCCATCTGAATTGATTACATAGAGGTCAAAATTTCTTCCTGACTTACTGTTTATATTGGAAGAAAAAATTATTCGTTTAGAATCTGGGAAAAAGAAAGGAGCAAAGCTGGCCTTACCAAAACTAGTAAGCTTTTTCATATTGCTACCGTCCGCATCCATTGTATAAATTTCAAGAGCTGTTGGGCGAACCAAACCGTTTTTTACCAAATCCTCGTAATCCATTTTTTCTTTTTTAGTTCCAGGTCTGCTTGCACGAAATACAATCTTTTCGCCATCCTGAGAATAAAACGGACCGCCATCGTATCCTTTATTATATGTTAATCTTTTCTGATCACTACCGTCTAGATTCATAGTATATATTTCAGGATCACCGCTACGCATAGAGGTAAAAACAATTTTATCTCCAATCGGAGATACGGTTGCTTCTGCGTCATAACCGGGTGAATCGGTTAATCTTCTTACGTTGGACCCATCAGGGTTTGTTAAAAATATATCGAATGACTCATATAATTTCCAAACGTAACCATGTGATCTGTCTGGTGGAGGAGGGCAATCATTTCCGGCAAAATGAGTTGAAGCATAAATAATAGCAGTATCGCCGGGAAGAAAATATGAGCAGGTAGTTTTCCCGTAGCCGGTAGAAACCATTCTTTTATTGCTGCCGTCAGTGTTCATTGTAAATATCTGGTCACATTTAATATTGCCGTGCGAAGTCTGATAAATTAATTTTTCTTCGCTGAATGAAAGGTAAGCTTCAGCATTTTCTCCTTCTGTAGTGAGCATTCTGACATTTCTAAGATGCTTTTCCTGAGGGAATCTTAAAGTATCCTTTGCGGAATTGTAGTTATCCTGAGCAAAGCAAGTAGCAATTAAAAGTATTGAAATTATGGGGCAAACAATTAGTGATTTTTTGATATTCATTTTTTAAGTAAAGTAAATGTGAATAGAAATTGAAATAATTACTGTTATTCAGGTACGTGGACCATAAAATATTCTTTTGCACTGTCGCCAATCGATTGTGCTTCTGATAATGTCATATGCATATCGTCATCAGGTGCATCATCATCATGGCCTGCTTCAATGATAGCAAGGTCAGATCCTTTTGCATTTTTTACAAGGTCTTTACAATATGCTGTGTCACCACCGTAGCAAATTTTCATCTTATTATAAGTGAATTTATAACCAAGTGCTGGTACCTGGCGAGTTGTAATACCGTCTGATAAAAATTCTTTATGAACTACCGGAAAAGGTTTTATCGATACTCTTTTACTTTTGAATGTATTATAGTTTTTAATTTTTTTCAGATGAATCTTATAAGCTAGGCTGTTTGAATAAACTTTCATGAAAGCACTGAAAATACTCTCAATTTCTATGCATCCTTCAGGGTAATAAATTGATAAAGGAGTATGTTTATGCATTACTCTCAGGTAGGTCAGTAATGCCCATACACCACCAACGTGGTCATGATGTCCATGAGTGATAAATACATCCGAAATTGAGAGGATATTTTTGGTCCCGATTTCTTTATTTAGATCCCTTAGAATTCCATCTCCAGGATCAACTACAAAATGAGCTTTATCTGCCTTGATTAAAATACCCGTTGCAATATTTGGGATAGAACAAAATATTTTAATAGAGAAATCTTTTTTATGCCAAGTAAGCGGATATTTTTGTTGTAACATAAGTGTTTGTTTAATTCAGAATTTGATCATTTATTGCCGCGGTAATATTTACACGTCTTAATATTTTTGCACCTAGCAAAAATGTTGAATGAATAACTAGAGAGTTCGAATCCTAATTCATCACTAATTTCTTCAGGCAATTTTTTAACTCTTTGATTTACAAATTCTACTATTCTACCACAATCCATACAAATTAGATGATCATGGCTTTGTCTTTTAAAATTGCTCTCATATCGTGTAAGATTTTCACCAAAATTTCTTTTACTCAATAATTCACACTGGACAAGAAGCTCCAATGTTTTATAAACTGTTGCTCTTGAAACGCTTGAATCCAAATTCTTCATAACAATATACAAGTCATCAGCGCCAAAATGCCCGTCATAATCCAGAGCAGCATCCATAACCTCAAAACGTTCAGGTGTTATGCGGTTTTTGCCTGATTTTAGAAAATCAGTAAATATTTCTGCTGCTTTTGGATACTTCACTTTTAGATTCAATTTGTTCTAATTTATGAACTTAAAATATCACTGCTTTTTAAGAATAGCAAGGAGGATGAGATAAGCGATAACCGGCAATATTTTAGTTAGGCAATACCTAATGCCCTTAACCCATTTACTGTTATGAAAGTAAGCAAGTAAGCCGATACAGTAAATATTACAAGTTGAAGAATAGGAATTCTCCAGCTTCCGGTTTCCTGTCTTGAAACTGCAACAGTAGAAAGACATTGCAAAGCAAAAAGAAAAAATACTATTAACCCCGCTATAGTAGCCGGAGTAAATAGCTTTTGACCAGTATCGTCAATGGATGCATTGTTCATTGCTCTTACCATTGAATTCTGAATAGTTTCACCGTCGCCTGTCACTTTAAATATTAATGCAAGTGAACTTACAAAAACCTCTCTAGCTGTAAATGCAGCAATTAAAGATACACCAACTCTCCAATCCATTCCCAAGGGTTTCATAACAGGCTGAATAAATTTTCCCATATCTGATGCATAAGAATTTGCCAACCTTTCTGAATTTTTAAGCTGTACAATTTCATCTTGAGTATGATTTTGCATCTCCACTTTAGGATTATAATCGGGGAACGAAGTAAGAAACCAGATTGCAATTGATAGGACAAGAATTACCGGACCGGCTTTCCTTAAATAGGATTTTGCACTGGTTACCATATTGTTGTATACAACTTTTATCTTGGGTGTTCGATAAGCTGGCAATTCAAGAATGAATGAAGAATCATCCTCTTCTTTAATGATTCTTTTGGTGAATTTATTAATTATAGCAGCAACCACTACTGAATTGATAATACTAAAAATATAAATTGCTGCCAGTACCAATCCTGCTATCCAAGCTTTGTTTCCTGGGAATAGGAATGCCAGTAAAAGGGCATAAATAGGTAATCTTGCGCTGCAGCTTAAAAGAGGTAAAATAAATATTGTTAGTAACCTTTCCCTCTTATTTGGAATAGTTCGTGCTGCCATCATTGCCGGGATGGCACAGGCAAAACCAGAGAGCATCGGTACAAAGGATTTTCCATTAAGTCCGATTTTAGAAAGTGGTTTGTCTATTAACATTGCTCCCCTAGCAAGATACCCCGAATCTTCCAACAGACCTAAGATTGAAAAAAGTATCATTATTTGCGGAACAAAGACCATAACCGAACCGACACCGGTAATTATTCCGGTCGATATAAAATCACCAAACCAATTATTCCCGATTAGTGCGAGAGCTTCGTCAGCAAGGAAAGCAAACACGTTGCTTACAAAATCCATCACTGGCTGAGCAAGCCAGAAAATTGAGGAAAAGGTTATTGCCATAATCAGGAAGAAAGCGATCAATCCCCAAAATTTGTGTAGAAGTATTTTATCAATTTTTACTGTTCGTTGATCAATCTGGTAACAATTTTTCTTGGCTATGGGATCAGGATGCAAAATTCTCAACTGACGGTTTGCCTTTTTTAAGTTTACAGTATTTTTTTCAGGCAATTCTTCAAGTACATTATCGTTGATGATTTCAATATTTTTATAATAATTAAGAAGACTTTCCTTGTTTTCATTAATTCGATAAGGTACGGGTGTATTTTTAGCGAGTGTATTATTCTCTTTTAACTTTTTCCCAATTAAAGATACTAATTCTGCAAGGCCACTTCCTGTTCTCCCATCTGTTTTAACGACTTCACAATTTAGTTTACTGCTCAGGTTTTTTGTTGATACACTGAATCCTTTTTTCTCAAGTATATCATTCATGGTTAATACAACCAAAAGATTAAATTTACATTCTTGTAGTTGTTTAACAAGCAGTAGATGCCTTGAAAGCTGGCTTGAGTCAACAGTGACTATTAAAAGGTCAGGTATACCTAAAACTGGGTGAGAGAACAAAGATTTTACAGCTATTTTCTCATCCGGAGAGTGTGGAGTGAGGCTAATAATTCCCGGAGAATCCAGCAGATTGGCATTTAAGTTGAATTTGTCCTGCAATTTGGAAAATGAATATTCAACAGTAGCGCCTGGATAATTAACTGTTTTAAAATTTCTTCCGCTTAGCTGATTGAAAAGAGTAGTTTTTCCGGAATTCGGTGAGCCGACTAAAGTTATTAGAGTAGTTTTATCCTGAACGAGAGAACTCATATCACTTTGATGCAGTCTGCTTCATTTTTCCTTATTGCTATTACCGTGCCTCTGACTGAAAAAGCCAGTGGGTCGTTAAAAGCAGATTTGTTTACCAGCTCAATTTCTTGTCCTGGTGTAAATCCAATTTCAATTATTCTTCTTGAAGATGGGTGTGCTCCATCTATATCGTCTATTTTTACTTTTTCTCCGTACTGTAATTGAGCTGCCGTTTTCATTTTCTATTCCTTAAATCAACCATAAGTAATACTATTTAGATTTAGTCTATATAAAAATAGGTGTGTGACAGGTTAAAGTCAAGTATAATAATTCCTCCCAATTTAACATAGATAATTCTTATCTTTTGGGCATTACATAATTGATTCTTAATTATTATTATTAAAATGAATTACTGATTAATTTATGCTTTGTAAAAACTTTACAAAGATTTTTATTTTGTAACTTGCTTTAGCATTTTTCTTTAGAAAATCCCTTTGAATCTGATTGAATGAAATAGTATCTTAAAGAATAGTGTAATTTAAATTTACATAAAAAAAAGAATTGCATTCTCCAAAGTTTAATGGATAAAAAACAATCAACTCCAAAATATAAAGATGTATTTCTTGAACTGGAAAGGAATAAAAATCTTTTCTTTAACACACCGCACACAGTTTTTTATAAATTTAATAATTCTTCATTAAAATCCTCTTATTTTAGCCCTTCAATTGAAGAACTTACAGGCTACTCTAAGAAAGAATTAAAAGAACTTGGTTTTAATAAAGCAATCGGTTCTGATGTTGCGTCAGAACTGGAACACGTAAATAAAAACTCTGTCAAAACTAAGGAATATTACTCAAGATATTGGATTGAAACTAAGGGAGGTGAATGGAAGTTAGTTGAAAATTTTGCTTACCCTGATCCTGATCAAAATAATAAAGGGGAGATGGTTTCCGGTTTTATTAGGGATCTTACCAAATTGAATAATTTTATCACTGAATTACAATTTGAGAATAATAAATTGAAAGCTATAATTGATATGGCTGAAGTTATTATTCTTGTACTCGATACAAACGGTAATGTACAAATGATTAATAAAAAGGCCTGCCAATTGCTTGGCTATAGATGTGAAGAACTTATAGGTAAAAACTGGTTTGATTATTTGGTGCCTGGAAGAATTAAAGATGAATTATTAAACCTGGCAAATTCTATTGTTTTCGGTGAAGAGAAGGATTACGAATATCATGAAAATCCTGTCCTTTGTAAAAATAGAGAAGAAAAAATCATAGCCTGGCATAACAAAGCATATAGGAATGAAGATGGCAAAATCCTTTTTATGCTAAGTTCAGGCGAGGATATTACTGATAAAAAAAATGATGAAAAAATTCAGCAGGTAATTTCCAGTATACTCCAGGCATCAAACTCTGAATCCGATATAAATGAATTTTTTTCCTACATTCATAATTCGATAAAAAAATTAATGACTGCAGAGAATTTTTATATTTCTCTTTACGATAAAAATACCGAAATGATTACTTTTCCCTATTTTGTTGATAAATATGATCCAGATCAACCGCCTAAAAAGTTTGGGAAAGGGCTAACCGAATACGTATTGAGAAAAGGGGAATCAGCTCTTGTGGATGCGAAAAAGGATAAACAACTTGTAGAGCAAGGGGAAACAGAAATGATTGGAACGCCTACGTCAATCTGGCTTGGCATTCCGTTGAAAATATCGGATTTTACAATTGGTGCACTTGTTGTTCAGGATTATGAAAATCCCGGTACATATACTGAAAAAGAGCAGAATATACTCGAAGTTATAGCTTATTCTATTTCGCGTGCTATTGAAAGAAAAAGGCTGGAAGAAGAAAGAAGAGGACTGATCAAAAAATTAGAAAAACTAAATACTTCTAAAGATAAATTGTTTTCTCTTATTTCTCATGATCTCAGGAGCCCGTTTAATTCTTTGCTTGGATTTTCCGAAATTTTAACTACAGAGTATGAAACTTTGACTCCTGATGAAATTAAGGAATATATCAGGGCAATTTACGATTCATCTAAAAATTTATTTGGAATTACAAATAATCTATTACAGTTTTCACGATTTCAAATGGGCAAAATAGAATTTAAGCCGGAAGTACTGAATTTAAAAAGAATTATAAATGCCACGCTTAATTTATTGAAAGGGAACGCTGTTAAAAAACAGCTTTCAATTGAAGTTGACATGAATGAGAATATTAACGTTTTTGCCGATGAAGATATGTTATCTTCAATTTTGCAAAACCTTTTATCCAATGCAATAAAATTTACTCAGAAAAGAGGCGATATTAAAATTATAGCTAAGGAAATTTTGGAATATGAAGGCAGGGAATTCTTAAGAGTAGAAGTCAAAGACTCAGGCGTTGGAATTGGTGATTCCGAAATTAAGAAGATTTTTGAAGGAGATCTTTATACTACTCCCGGTACAGAAAAGGAATTTGGTACTGGCCTGGGCCTGCAGCTAGTAAAAGATTTTATAGATAAAAATGGCGGTAAGTTTAATCTTAAAAGTAAGATAAATGAGGGCAGTACATTTAGTTTTACTGTACCAGTAAAAAAATAATTTATCCCCCAAAAAGATATCCTCAGTGAACTCACTTGAACAATCAGCAAAAAGTATTATAGAAAATTATTCGGACTTTCTTTCTGAAAAGGGATTTACAGTTTCAGAAATTTCGAAAAATCAGTATAGTTTCGAAATTAATGTTTTTAAAGCGAAAGAAAGAATTAAGATACACGTATATTTTGGAAGGAAAGGCAATAAGGTTGTTTTGCAGGGAAATAAAGATTCTGCCATATATTTTAACCTAAATGAATTAATTAATGGAAAAAGTTTATTTTCAGAAACTCCAGATAGGATGAATGAGCCCAAAATCTATATCGGTACCGACGAATCAGGTAAAGGAGATTATTTTGGACCTCTAGTAGTTGCAGGAGTTTTCGTGGATTCCAATACTTTAATAGAATTAAAAAGAATTGGTGTAAAAGATAGTAAGGAATTAAGTGATGTTTCAATCGCAAAGGTTTCTTCAGAAATAAAAAAAATTGTCAAGAATAAATATGATCTTGTTGTTATTTCACCCGAAAAATATAATGAACTATATGATAAATTTAATAATCTTAACAAGCTTTTAGGGTGGGCGCATGCAAAAGTACTTGAAAATGTCCTGTTTGAACATAAAGCACCCGAGGCAATAAGTGATAAATTCGGGGATGAAAATTATATAATAAATTCATTGCAGTCACATGGTCAAAAAATCATTTTACATCAAAAAGTAAGAGCTGAAAAATTTACAGCAGTTGCAGCGGCTTCAATTCTTGCTAGGAATAAATTTAACGAATGGTTTGAAAAGAAAAATATTGAGCTTAAAATGAAAATTCCCAAAGGCGCATCATTACAGGTTGAAAAAACCGCATCTGATATAAAAAGAATTTATGGGGACGAATTTTTAATTAAATTAATAAAGCTGCATTTTAAAACGTCTAAAAAAATAAAATTAATTTAAGCTATAAATTTTTGGTTGGTTAGAGATGACAAACAAAAAAGTTAAAAGGATAGGTTTATTAACCGGAGGAGGGGATTGTCCGGGTTTGAATGCCGTTATAAGAGGAGTAACCAAACCAGCACAGGATTATGGTATGACGGTTTACGGTATACTGGATGGATTTGAAGGATTAGTTGAGGGAAGAGCCATTGAATTGAGGAACGAAGATGTTTCAGGAATATTGTCACAGGGAGGAACTATACTGGGCTCTTCTAATAAAGGTGATCCTTTTCATTGGCCAGTAAATAAAGATGGCAAAATTAAGATTGTTAACAGGGCAGAAGCGGCATTAAGAAATTATAATTCGTGGAACCTGGATGCATTAATTGCTATCGGAGGTGACGGCACGATGCACATTTGTAATAAACTTGGAAAATTGGGAATGAATGTGGTTGGTGTACCAAAAACTATCGATAATGATCTCGAGGCTACAGATGTAACTTTTGGACATGATTCAGCCATTTATGTGGTTATGATGGCTTTGGACAGACTTCATACCACAGCATCATCTCATCACCGTGTTATAGTAGTGGAGGTGATGGGAAGGTATGCAGGATGGATTGCGTTAAATGGAGGACTTGCTGGTGGTGCAGATATAATCCTATTACCAGAATTTCCTTTTTCATGGGATAAAGTTTATGATAAAATAAGGCAACGTGAACTAATGGGCAAAAGATTCAGCCTGGTTTGCGTTGCTGAAGGGGCTTATCCAAAAGATGGTCAGCAAGTTTTAAAAGGGCATGATATAAAACGGCACGATCCAAAGCAGCTTGGAGGGATTGGAGAAATTGTTGCAAAAAAAATTGAAGAAAATACCGGGCAGGAAACACGCGTTACAGTTTTAGGACATTTGCAAAGAGGAGGAAGCCCAACTCCGTTTGACAGAATATTATCTACAAAATTCGGGGCTTTTGCAATTGATCTTGTATCCAGGAGAAAGTTTGGTAGAATGGTTGCTTTGAAAGGGAATGAAGTCAAAAATGTAAAAATTGAAGATGCCATAGCAAAACAGAAACTCGTTCAACTGGATACCCAGGCAGTTATCGCAGCAAAAGCAGTGGGTATTTCATTTGGCAATTAGCAAAAGATTTCTTTCTGATAATAGTTGATTTTACCTTATCAAGGGTATATATTTGAATTCCTTTTTAACAACAGTTCTTTATAAAAATAAGAATTGACGGGGGCTTAGCTCAGTTGGTTTAGAGCACCTGCCTTACAAGCAGGGGGTCGTAGGTTCGAATCCTTCAGCCCCCACCATTAAATTAAAATCCGGTTTTGCCGGATTTTTTAGTTTAAATAAATTTAAAACTTATTAAAATTTAAAGTGCATCTAAATATTTTTTCATTATATTATGAAGAATTATATTAAAATTTAAAGCAGTCAAGAAATGTGTAATATTAATAATATATTTGTGTGAGGAGGTATCATGAAGGTTAATTCATACGAGAAATTTGGTACAGTAATTATTGAAATTACAGATAATCTTATCGGGGGACCGGAAGCTTCAAAAATAAATGATACTGTAAACAATTTGTTGAGTGACAAAAAAAACAATATTATTGTTGACCTGGGTAAAGTAAAATTTGTAAACAGTTCAGGATTAGGAATCCTAATTCGTAATTTCACTTCTACAACTAACTCTGGCGGTAATTTTGTTTTAGCAAACATTAATGAAAAAATGAGGGGCCTATTGTCTATTACTAAGCTGAACCAGGTATTTAAAGTTTATCCAACCGTTGAGGAAGCCGCAAATACCCTAAATAAGTAATATAAATTTTGACTAAGTAGACTTCTTTTAATCCGGCTATTGCCGGATTTTATTTTTCTAGCTGAACTTATTGGCTAACCTGAAATTCCAAGTAGTGTCCTATTTTCAATCCTCAAATAAAAAAATACTAACTGTCATTCTGAATTTATTTCAGAATCTAATAAATTTAATAGATTCCGAAACAGGTTCGGGATGACAATTTTGAAATTAGAGCATTACCGAATTCCATTTAATTCTAATTTAATTTTTATTTACCTAAATTAGACAAACAATTTCGGGAAAATTTTATGCGTACCATATATTTAAGAAAGGAAGATGACAATTCGGTCAGAAAAATACTGCTTGATATGGCTTATCTTTCCAACCACAAAAAAATTAGATTTCCTAAATATAAAATGGAAGACGGTTTGTATCTTCTTGCTAAACAAAAAGGGACAGATTCTGTTGAGAAGTATTTTTTAACAAAAGACAAGATTAAAAAGGAAGATGCTGATTTTTATTTTTTCGATTTCCCGTTTAAGGCAGTTGAGGTAGAAAACTATTCTGATTGATAAGTTATTCTACGGAATTCTAAAAGCCCCCCTCATAAAAAGGGGGACTTTTTTTTGAGAATTTTACCAGCTTCTTCCGCGCCCGCCACCACGATTTCCACCACCACCAGTGCCACCTCTTCTTCCGCCGCTGCCAAATCCGCCACCACGATTTCCACCGCCTCTTCTGTTATCATTCTTTGGACGTGCTTCATTAACTGTTATTTTTTTACCTTTAACATCTTTTGTGTTTAATTCTGAAATTGCTTTTTGAGCTTCATTTAAACCGGGCATTTCTACGAATCCGAAACCTTTTGATTCACCGGAAAAAAGGTCTCTAATTACCTTAACACTTTTAATCTGACCGAATTCAGAAAACAAACTTTGCAGATCGTCATCGGTTACGTCCTTTGCTAAATTACCAACGAAAATATTCATGACAGTTCCTTTATAATAAATTATGTGATATAAACTTATTTGTGATTAAATTAAGGATACCGATGCGGGTGATTTGGATATACTTAATGAGAGTACAAATATAAAACCACCATTTGGTGGTTTTTGCGGGGCCGACGAGACTCGAACTCGCGACCTCCTGCGTGACAGGCAGGCGTTCTAACCAACTGAACTACGACCCCGTGGTTTAAATTCAAACAACAAATTCTAAAAATATTTTGAGATGAATCCCGATTTTAACAGAAATTTCGTTTTTATTAGATCATTACTCAAAATATAGACTTCAAATATTTGATATTTTTCGCAAACTTCAAAGTTTTTTGGAAAAATTATTTTCTGAGCGAGCGACGGGGATCGAACCCGCGACATCCAGCTTGGGAAGCTGACACTCTACCAACTGAGTTACGCTCGCACACATAATACTCATACAAAAATCAAATAACTAATCAACACAATTTATAACTTAAAAGCCTGCTCAACAAGTCCTTTTTGCTGCTGAATTGACTTTTTAGCCGAACCCACAGCCGGACTTGCTCCTTCCGGTCTTCCGGCATAATAAAGTTTTTGACCTTTTGCCAGATCTTCATTTAATCTTAATGAGAGGAAATTCCAGGCTCCCATATTTTTAGGCTCTTCCTGAACCCAGACAATCTTATTTGCAGAAGAGTAACCACTTAATAATTTTTTGAAGTCATTTGAATTATAAGGATAATATTGCTCAATTCTTACAATAGGAATATTTGCAATATTATTTGCATTTCTGTATTTAATCAGATCGTAATAAACTTTTCCACTTGTTAAAATTACCTTGTCTATCTTTAGATTCTTTGAAACTGTTGAATCATCAATAATTTCTTTAAATGTTCCGTTAATAAAATCTTCTTTAGGCGACCTTGCTTCCGGTAATCTTAAGAGACTTTTTGGTGTCATTAAAACAAGCGGTTTTCTTGTTGCATGTTTTATTTGTCTTCTTAAAAGATGGAAATATTGTGCCGGTGTTGTAACATTACAAACTTGCATATTATTTTCTGCACAGAGTATCAGGAATCTTTCCAGTCTTGCGCTTGAATGTTCAGGCCCCTGTCCTTCATAACCGTGTGGTAAAAGTAACGCAACACTGTTTCTCAATTTCCATTTTTCATATGATGCAACTATAAAATTATCTATTATTACCTGTGCACCGTTTGAAAAATCTCCGAACTGTGCCTCCCACATAACCAGTGCAAGAGGATCAGCAGTACTGTAGCCATATTCAAATCCAAGAACAGCAGCTTCAGAAAGAAAACTGTCTAGTGCTTCAATCTTAGCCTGTTTTTGTGTCATGTGATTGAGAGGAAAGTAATCTTCACCTGTTCTTATATCAGTCAATGCTGTGTGACGCTGACTGAATGTTCCTCTAACGCTATCCTGTCCGCTTAGCCTGACGGGAGTGCCTTCAAGAAGCAGACTTCCGAATGCTATTGCTTCGCCAAGTGCCCAGTCCGCATTTTCGGAGCCGTCAAGAATTCCTTTTCTCCTTTCAAGAAATTTTTGAAGTTTAGGATGTACATGGAAATATTCGGGTACAGTAGTAATTCCATTAATAATTTCCCGGAGTGTATCCTCAGAAATTTTTGTTTCTTCTGTTGTTTCATGAGAAGCTATTTTTTCTTTTGAAACAGCCAGGGGAGCATCTGTTTTAAATTTTGAACTTTCTTCTTTTATTTTATCAAATGATTTTGAAAGTACCGAGATAATTTCGTCATTCATTTCTTCAATCTCTTCCCGGGAAAGAACTTTTTTATCCATCAGAGATTTAGTATAAAGTTCTTTTACTGAAGAATGATTCTTTATCTTTTCGTAAAGCAGTGGTTGTGTAAATCCAGGTTCATCGCCTTCATTATGCCCGTGTCTTCTGTAACCAAACAGATCAATCACAACATCTTTCTTGAACATTTCCCTGTATTCAAAGGCTAATTGAGCAACCCATATTGCAGCTTCAGGATCATCTCCGTTTACGTGGATTATTGGTGCCTGAATCATTTTAGCAACATCAGTTGCATAAACTGAAGAACGCGCATCTTCCGGAGTAGTTGTAAATCCAATTTGATTGTTAACAATAATGTGTACAGTTCCACCGGTTCTGTACCCGCTTAATTGGGAGAGATTCAAAGTCTCAGCTACAATACCCTGACCGGCAAAAGCGGCATCTCCGTGAATGAGGAGCGGCATAATTTTTTTATGTTCTTTGTGATCTCCTAGTCTTGTTTGTTTTGCACGAACTATCCCTTCAACTACCGGGTTTACCCATTCAAGGTGGCTGGGGTTGGAAGCTACTGAAACAGTAATCGTTTTACCATTTCTGGTTTTATACTGACCTGTTGCACCCAGGTGATATTTTACGTCGCCGGATCCTGCGATTGAATTTGGATCAGCAATATCTTCAAATTCTGAAAATATTGAATCATACGATTTGCCAATTATATTAGCCAGAACATTCAGTCTGCCCCGATGCGCCATACCCAATACTATTTCAAGAATTCCCTGATTTGAAGCAAGATTTAAAATCATATCAAGAACCGGAATCAAAGTCTCTGAACCTTCGAGTGAAAATCTTTTATGACCGATAAACCTGTTGTGAATAAAATGCTCAAAACTTTCCGCAATAATTAATTTATGTAGAATTTCCTTTTTTGTTTCGATGTCAAAGTCAGGCACATTTCTTACGGGCTCCATTTTGCTTTGTAGCCAGGCTTTTTCTACCGGGTTCTGAATATGCATATATTCTGCACCAACTTTATCACAATAAGTCATTTGTAAATTGGCGAGAATTTCACGTAAAGTTGCATTCTGCATTCCGGCAAAACCACCGGTTATAAATTTCCTGTCAAGATCCCAGAGTGTAAGTTTATAAGTTGCAGGATCCAGTTCCGGATGATAAGTAGATTTTGTGCCAAGAGGATCGAGGTTTGCAATAAGATGACCACGAACCCTGTATAAATTTATTAATTGTAAAACTCTTGCTTGTTTTTCAATTTCTTCAGTATTTGAATTTCCACCATTAAAAGCACCGGGTTGATAATCGGTCATCCACTCAACCGGTCTTAAAGGCATATTCAGGTCAGTAAAAATTTCTTCATAGAATTCATCTTTCCCGAGTAAAAATCCATGAACTTCTTTAAGAAATAAACCAGACTCAGCACCCTGAATGATCCTGTGATCATAGGTGCTTGTAATATTCATTACTTTGCTAATTCCAAGGGCAGAAATTGTTTCCGGGGACATTGCCTGGTATTCTGCCGGATATTGTATGGCACCTGTTGCAATTATTGCTCCCTGACCGATCATTAATCTTGCAACCGAAGAAACCGTTCCTAATGTTCCGGGGTTGGTGAGAGTAATCGAAGTCCCCATAAATTCTGAAGGATCAACCTGTCCTTTTCTCGATCTCTGTACAAGGTCTTCATATTTATCCCAGAATTCCCTGAAGTTCATTTTATTTGCATTTTTTATATTGGGAACAATAAGGGAATGTGAGCCATCTTTTTTCTCAATATCAATCGCAAGACCGAGATTTACATTTACACGTTCAATCAGGTTAGGTTTTTCATCAATTATTGTAAATGAATTATTAATTGCAGGTATCTTTTTAACTGCTTTTAGAATTGCCCAGCTAATTAAATGGGTAAATGAAATTTTCCCCTGACCGGTTTTTTTTAGATGATTGTTGATGAGAGTCCTGTTTTCTTCCAGAAGTTTTACAGGAACAACTCTCTGAGATGTCGCAGTTGGAATTGTCAGGCTGGCTGTCATATTATCAAGTATTCTTGCCGAGCTGCCTGCGATTATTTTTACATCATCTTCTTCTGATGGTTCCGGCATTGAAACTTTTTTAGGTAAAGACAAAGACGACCCTTTCTTTTCAGCTTCGGAATTACCATTATTTTTCGTATTAGCTTCGCCGCTAAAAAACGTTCTCCATTGTTCCGGAATTTCTGATGGATTTTCATCGTAAAGTTTATGCAGATATTCTACAAACCACGTATTTGCGCCAAATTTTTCAAGTTCTTCTTTTTGTTCTTTAGTCAGATCGCTGGATTTCATTTTAAATATTAATCTTATAGTTTTGTTTTTAATTATTAAAAATAAAACAATCTTACTACAGCCTTAAATAAATGGCATCCGTAATTCAGAAATGTGATTTATTTTTCAGTTACTTAGGCTGAAATAAAATAATTTTATCTTAGTATATTAAATTAAGAAGATTTTTATATAAAAACTTAGCCAATTTGAGCGGAATAGGGTATAAATAAATCATGAAGGGTAAATAATGATAAACAACGAAGAGATTGCGAATTTAAGAAGAAACTGGTCGTTGAAGGAACTGGACGAGAAAAATGTTTGCAAAAATCCGTTTGAACAGTTTTCGATCTGGATGAAAGAAGCAATTGAAGCACAAATAGTTGACCCGAATGCAATGACGCTGGCAACAGCAGATAAATACGGCAATCCAACTGCAAGGATAGTTTTATTAAAAGGAATAGATGATAAAGGGCTGATATTTTATACTAATTACGAAAGCAAAAAAAGCAACGATTTGATGGAAAATCCTAAAGCAGCAGTAGTCTTTTTCTGGAAGGAACTTGAAAGGCAATTACGCGTAACAGGAAATGTTGAAAAGCTTACCCGAAAAGAATCAGAAGAATATTTCAAATCCCGTCCATATGAAAGTAAACTCGGAGCCTGGGCTTCAAAACAGAGTGCCGAAATAGGTAACAGAAAATCACTTGAAGAGAAATTTGAAGAAATAAAAAAGAAGTTTCCCGGTGAAGAAGTACCACTGCCGGATTTTTGGGGGGGATTCAGAATTATTCCGGACAAATTTGAATTCTGGCAGGGAAGAATAAACCGCATGCACGACAGAATTATTTATCTGAGAAATAATTTAGATTGGAAAATCACCAGGCTGGCTCCCTAGTTTTTAAACCTTGCTCTCAAAGCAGGACTTCCGCTTATCACGGTTCTGGCTCCAATTGCAATCAGTATTATTATTCCACCAATAATTGCATAAAATGATGGAATTTCTCCGTACCATATTAAAACCCAAACAGGATTCAATACCGGTTCAATCATGCTTATCAGGGATGCTTCAACTGCGTAAACTCTTTTTAATCCATAACTGAAAATTGCATAAGCTATTCCAATTTGAAAAATTCCAAGGAACGCAAGCATTGTAAAATCAGGTAAGGTAATTGTTGTCAATTCGAACATAGACGGCAGCAGGATTAAAACTACAATTATATTTCCGTAAAATATTGAACTGTATTGATATTCGTGTTTGTTTTTCCTCATTCCTAACAGGAATGCCGCAAAAGTTATCCCGGAAAGGAGAGCAAGTATATTTCCTTTAACATCTCCGGGTGAAAGCTTACCTGTAAAAAACAAAAGCATTCCTACAATACAAACTGAAATTGTAATTATATTGATCTTCTCGTATTTGGTTTTGTTTAAAACTGGTTCTAAAAGAAGAACATAAATCGGGGCAGTATATTGCAAAAAGATTGCATTTGCTGCAGTTGTCGTTTTTGTTGCAACTACATATAGAGTTAACAATGCCGCGTAAAAAAATGCGTTAAGAAATGTAAACCCGTTAACCTTTAAAAGTTTTTTGCGGAATAAAACGAGAAAAACAAGTGATGCAAAAACACATCTTGCGAAGGCAATCTGGAAAGGATTTAATGTAACAAGTTTAACAAGAATACCACCGGAACTCCACAGCAAGGCAGCAACTAAAACTGCAATTATTCCTTTTTGATGTTCCTGTAATTGTTTCATCCTTGTTTGATTTTATTAAGAAAGTGTATCAGCTAATTTAAGAATAGTTTAGCAAAAGTTGCTAATAATTTTTAGTTTATGCTATACTAAATATCAAAAATCTAAATTCATAAGAATAAAATTTGAAATATTTATACGATCCTCCATATTTAGTAAAAAGAGCATTTAAGAGTTTTATCTGGGAGACTTCAAACCAGAAAATCCTTCTTACTTTTGATGACGGACCATCTGCTGAAGCAACGGATACAATCCTAAAAACTCTGGATGAAAATAAACTTAAAGCTGTTTTCTTTTGTGTTGGTAATAATATCAGGTTGTTCCCCGAGCTTACAAAATCAATTTTAAATGAAGGTCATATTATCGGTAATCATACATTTAATCATAAAAAACTTACAACAATTAGTTACACAGAATCAATTAATGAAATAAATTCATTTACAGTTTTGTTAAAAGAAAAATATAATTATGATGTCAATTATTTCAGACCACCGCACGGGAAATTTAAGTTTAAAACATCATCGCTAATAAGAAAGTGTGGGTTAAAAAATGTAATGTGGTCTTTGTTGCCATATGATTTTAAGAATGAAATTAAAAGAGTTAAATTAGCTGTTGATAAATACCTGAAAAATAATTCGGTTGTCGTTTTGCACGACAGCAGAAAATCTATGAACATTATTAAAGATTCAATAAACATTGTGCTGGATACGGCAGCAAAAAATGGATTCGAAATCGGAGAACCGGCTGAATGTTTGAAATAATTTTTTTGAGTGTAATTTGCGGCTATTTTATTCACTCTGCTATTTTTATAATTGGAGCTTCTAAAAAATTTCCAATAATAGATGAAGAAAACCTGCCTTCAGTTTCAGTAATTGTTGCTGCAAGAAATGAAGATGATAAAATTCTGAAATGTATCGAATCACTTGATGCATTAGTCTTTCCTGAAAATAAAATTGAAATAATTATTATAGATGATCAATCGACTGACAAAACCGGGGAGATAGTTGATGACTTTATTAGGGGAAAATCTAAATTCAAAAAAATAATTGCTGAAAAAGAAATTGGACGGTTGAGAGGAAAAACAAATGCACTTGCTAACGCTATCGAAATCGCAAAGAACGAGGTTATCCTTACTACCGATGCCGACTGCATGGTAAAACCAACCTGGGCAATAAAGACTGCTTCATATTATAAAGATGATGTCGGAATGGTAAATGGAATCACTGCTCAATTAGCTTTTAGTGGTTTTTCCGGAATGCAGAGCCTGGATTTTATTTATTTATTAACTGTTGCCGCCAGCACTATAAATTTAGGAAATCCGATAAGCTGTATCGGGAATAATATGTCTTTTCGGAAAAAAGCATATAAAGATGCAGGCGGATATGAAAATCTCCCGTTTAGTGTTACAGAAGATTTTAATTTATTAATGGCAATTTCGAAACTGAAAAAATATAAAATTATTTATCCTGTTGATTCAGATACTGTTGTTACATCATTGCCCTGTAGTGATGTTAAATCACTTTACAGGCAAAAGAAAAGATGGGCAGTCGGAGGACTTGGTGTTCCGTATAGCGGATTTATAATTCTGGCAAATGGATTTCTTGCATATCTTGGTATACTGTTAACACCTTTCTTTTACTCACCCCTATGTTTATATTTGATTGTCCTGAAATTATTTTTGGATGTTATGGTTTTTTATCCCGTTCTGAAAAATCTGGGACTAATTAAAAACTTCAAATATTTTTTACACTATCAACTTTATAGCACTTTCTATGTAATAGTACTTCCTTTTACAGTATTATTTAGTAGAAAAGTAATATGGAAGGAAAGAAAATATTAAAGGTAACTGATGCTCTTACTTTGTAATTATTATCTAACATACAGGTGTAATGCATTCTGCGAATTTTGTCATTTCGGAGTTCACGAGAATTTTAAAGATACTCCATATGCTAAACTGGAGGACTTTAAATCAAACGTTTCTCAACTTGCGGATCTCGGCGTAAAGTTTATTGACCTTACCGGAGGCGAGCCACTTTTGCATAAAGAAATTCATTTGATGGCAGAATATGCGAAAAGTTTAAAGATGCAGACAAGCATCACAAGCAATGGATTGCTTTATCCTAAATTTGCAGAAAAACTTGCCGGTAATGTGGACCTTCTACACTTTTCACTTGATTCACCGGATGAAGAAGAGCACAATAAAATTCGTAAGGTTGATTGCTTCAATCACGTATTTAAAAGTATAAATATTGCAAAGTCACTTGGCGAGTTTCCGGATCTGTTGTTTACTGTTACTAATGAGACTTACAAAAAACTACCAAGGATGCACGAGATTGCTCAAAAAAACGAGCTTATGCTTCTGGTTAACCCGGTTTTTTCCTATTTCGGTAACCCGGGATTAAATGAAGAAGCAATTAAATATATTGAAGAATACTGCAGCGGCAAAAAGGAGCTTTACCTGAATAAAGGATTTATGAAGCTTCGTCGTGATGGCGGAAATGATATTAATGATCCTGCCTGCAAAGCAGTTTCAAGAGTAGTCGTAATTTCTCCTTACAATGAAATTATTCTTCCTTGTTATCATTTTGAAAGGGAAAAAATTCCGATAGACAGACCGATCAAAGAAATCAGGTCCACTGAAAAAATAAAATATTATAAAAAAATGGAAGGTCGTTTTGACTTTTGCCAGGGCTGTACTGTCAATTGTTATTTTGAACCTTCATTCTTTTTCCCGACCAATTTCTATTCGATAGCCAGCCTTTCATCTAAATTTAAGTATGGTTTTAATAAACTGGTAAAACAAAAACTAAACAAGAAAAAATTACTAAAGACGGAAGATACTTGAAATGCGGAAAATTTCACTTCTAATGATTTCGATATTAATATTACTAACTAACTCATATTCACAATCAAAAAAAGAATGGTTCCCCTCAGGATTGAATGTGCAGCCATTTGCTGCCAATTTTCTTGAACCGAGAGCTGGTTTTTTTTATCTGCTTTGCGAAAAAAATATCAGGCTTGATATCGGGACTACTTCAGATATTTATAAAATCAATTATGAACGTAGTATTTTAACTTTTGGGGCTGATCTATTCACTTACACAAGATTGAGAAGTGAAAATAGTTTTAAGTTTCCTGTAGAAGCAATTGATTATCTGTTTGGTATAAACGCTGCTTATAAAATTAAAAATAGAAAAACAGCTTATGGTTTCAGATTTCGATTTGCTCATATCAGCGCTCACCTTGTTGATGGAAGTTATGACCAGGCAAATACAAGCTGGAGAAATGGGCGGAATCCATTGGTTTACAGCAGGGAATTTTTTGAAATTTTTCCATTTTACAGCATTGGAAGTTTACGTGCCTATGGTGGCATAACTTATATGTTCCACGTAGTTCCAAAAGAGATAGGTAAAGGAATTTACCAGGTTGGTTTTGATTATTATTATAGAAATTTCCCTTCAAAAATATTTACTCCTTATATCGGTTATGATTTTAAATTGCAGAAAGTTGGAAAGTATTCCGGAACTAATTCAATTACTGGGGGATTAAAATTCGGAAAGTGGAATAAAAAGGGATTTACTGTCTCTTTTTCTTATATCTCCGGCAAAAGTGTACAGGGCGAATATTTTGATCTGAATGAAAGTTATACAACACTTGGATTTAGTGTGGAACTTTAATAATGCAGGAAGACAAAAATTATACATACCAGGTAAATATTGAGCCGGAAATTCAAAAAAAAGAAAAACAGAAATACTGGCTTCATATCGGGTTGTTCGTTGCTACTTTTATAACTACAACTATAGCCGGGGTTCAATGGACTACTGGAAATACAGGTCCTTATGATATTGCAATACTGACGAAAGGATTACCATATTCACTTTCAATTCTTTTTATAATTGGCTGTCACGAGTTTGGACATTACTTTGCGGCAGTCTATCATAAAGTAAAAGCAACATTACCATTCTTTATTCCGTTTCCGCCAATACCATTCTTTTTGAATTTTGGTACACTCGGGGCTGTGATAAAAACTAAATCACCAGTAATGTCTAAAAAAGCAATGTTTGATATTGGGATTGCAGGACCGATTGCCGGATTTATTGCATGTTTAATTGTGCTGGTCTACGGATTTACTCACATTCCGGGGAAAGAATATATACTGACTGTTCATCCGGATTATTTCACTCCGGATTTTGGTAAGAATGCACTTGAGCTGAGATTCGGTGATACACTGCTTTTCTCTTTTTTTAAATTGATTTTTGTTAGTAAATCTCAATTCTTTCCTCCTATGAGTGAAATTTATCACTATCCATTTCTTTGCGTAGGGTGGTTTGGATTGTTTATTACTTCAATGAATATGATCCCGGTTGGTCAATTGGACGGGGGACACATTGCTTATACAATGTTTGGAGATACTAATCATTACAAAATAGCGGTAGTTTCTTTCTCGTTATTGTTTATTTTAGGAACGTTAGGAATATTGGAAGCGACAATGGATCTCGGTTTTACTTTTGGATGGTCGGGCTGGTTGTTCTGGGCTTTGATACTTTTCTTTTTTATAAAGTTGAAGCATCCACCAATACCGGATTACGAAACAATTGGAAAGGGAAGATTGATATTAGGATATTTTAGTTTCTTTATTTTATTGATTTCTTTTTCTCCATCGCCATTTATTGTTAGTGGTCTTTAATTTTTAGGTTGGAGAATTCAAAAATTTAAATTAACATTGGATATATGAAAAAAATAATTCCATCCCTTCTGCTCCTTATCATTTTTGGATGTAATAAAGATTACAATAATGTGATTGATGTACCAATCAGCAACATTCAGGTTTTATCTGTTAGTACTGCTAATTCATTCATTTATAATTCAGCAGATTCTTTAATCACTATTAATATAAATTTCAAATTTGTTACCGGATTGACTGCGGTCTATTTTGATGTTTATAATCCGGAATTAATCAAAGTGAATTCTGACCAATTGGAATTATATGATAACGGTAATTCGACTAATGGAGATTTAACAGAGGGTGATAATATCTATTCTAATAAGTTTCCTATGAGTATGTATTACCTGAGTGGTGAATATGTTGTTAAATATTTCTATAAGGATAATTCTGGAAATATTTACCAGTCGGCTCAGCAGAATTTCACATACAGCAATGGTCAAAACAATGTAGCGCCTATTATTTCTAACCTGGTCATGCCTGATACAGCTAATTTTGATCAATCTATAACTTTTTCCGTTCAGGCATTTGATTCAAACGGTGCCGGCGACATCAACAATGTTTATTATGAATTTTTTAAACCTGATGGGACTCAAATAATAAATAGCTCTGGAGTATCTAAATTTTCTTTATATGATAATGGGGACACTAGTGGTGCAGGGGATAGTATTGCAAATGATGGTATCTTTTCAGCGAAATTAACTTTCCCTTCAGGGCAAACGGCTGGTAGCTGGACATTTAAGTTCCGGGCGGTTGACAGGGGGAATAAATTCAGTAATGAAATAAGTAAAATCTTGATTGTTCAATGAAAAATAATTTATTATTAATATTCTGTTTTTGTTTTTTTATCATTACAAATGTAAATGCACAGTATGGCCCTGTGACTTACCATTTACAAAAAAGCAAGTCACTTTCTAAAATCAGTTCTGATCCGACTCCAGCCGGCAATAGTATTCAGGAAATAATAATAATTGGTGATACCATACTTACCAGCAGCCGGGGATTAAATATTTCTACAGACGGTGGAACAAGTTGGCAAAATTTTTATGGAACCTCTGATTTTGGATCTGATGGAGTATATTCTATCGGGTATGATGATGGGGTAATATGGGCGGCAACAGGGCAAAGGTATTATGATAGCGATTTGCAGCAAAGTATTGATAAGGGAACGGGATACAGAGTATCTACCGATATGGGAAATACTTGGAGAACAATTCTCCAGCCGGTAGATTCAGATAGTGATACTATAATCGTGTATGGAATTAATAATTTAAGAGCTTTGCCTGTTACTGTTACAGACCAAAATGTAACATTTGATCTTGCATTTACACAGGGAACTGTATGGGCAGCCTCTTTTGCTGCAGGTTTGAGAAAAAGCACAGATAATGGCCAAACCTGGCAAAGAGTAGTTCTACCTGCTGATTATCTTGAACATATTTCCCCTTCTGACACATTAAACTATTGCTATTCGCCTGTTGCGGGTAGTGTTTGCTCACAGGGATTTCTGAATCTTGAAGGTTTTTCAGTGCTTGCAGTAGATGATACTACTCTTTATGTAGGTACTGCAGGTGGAATTAATAAATCAACTGATGGGGGAATTAGCTGGACCAAGTTTTCTCATGGTAGCCAGCAAAATTCTATCAGCGGAAACTGGGTTACGTTTCTGGATTATAATTTATCCAATAATACGGTTTGGGCTTCTACCTGGAGAGCCGAGGGTCCGGATGAACTTTATGGAATAAGTGCTACTAGTGATGGAGGCACCAATTGGTCTGTTTATTTGCCTGATGTGAGATCTTATAATTTCGGGTTTAAAGGTAATCAGGTAATAGCATCGACTGATGACGGTGCTTTTAGATCCAGCGATGATGGAAGAACCTGGATTCTGCCTACTTCTATTTACGATAGTGAATCGAAGGTTAAGTTAACCACTACTATTTTTTATGATGCCGGGGTTAACGGGAATACTATATGGCTAGGCTCCGAACAAGGACTAGTAAAATTAAATGAAACCGGTGGAATGTGGCAAGGCAACTGGAAAATTTTCAGGGCGTCTTCTAATCTTGAATCTAATGATATGACATATGCTTTCCCAAATCCTTTTTTACCCAAAACAACTACTAATAAAGTAGAAATTGTATATTCTACTGGAGGAAACTCAGTACCTGTTACTATCAGAATCTTTGATTTCGGGATGAACTACGTTAGAACAATTATCCAAAATGTTACTAAGGGAAGTAGCTCAAATTTATCCGAACGTGATTATTGGGATGGTAAAGATGATAATGGAAATCTCGTATCAAATGGAGTTTACTTTTACAGGATAGATCGCGGTTCAAGCGAACCTATATTTGGGAAAATACTGGTAATTAAGTAGAGGAAAAATTTGAAAAAATTATTTTTTATTTTACTGTTTTCAACTTTTATATATGCACAACCTAAATTTACCGGTATTTCCAGCCAGCCGGGTGCATTCAGCAGATTAGGATTCGGAGCCAGAGGAATGGGGATGGGAAATGCAATGTCTGCAATCACAGATGGAAATTTAGTTTCATATTATAATCCTGCACTTGCTGTTTTTCAGGAACAAAGTTCTTTCCAAACATCATATTCAATACTTTCACTGGATAGAAAATTAAATTTTGTAAATTTTACAAAACGGTTTGATTTTTATGGAGATGGTGAAGAAGAAGCAGGCCTTCCCCCAAGGTCATCTTCCGGCATAAGTTTGGGACTAATTAATGCAGGTGTTTCAAATATTGATGGAAGAGATGAATCCGGTAATCCGACAGGTGCATTATCAACAACTGAAAACCAATTCTTTTTTGCTTTTGCAAACAGATTCTCGGAAAGAGTAGCTGTTGGAGTAGCGATCAAATATTATTATTATAAACTTTTTGAAGGCTTTAAATCAACAGGTATTGGCCTTGATGTCGGAGCGATTTATAAACTAAATTCACAAATAAACATTTCATTTGTTATTACGGATATTGAAAGTAAATATAAATGGGATTCAAGTGAAATTTTAGTAAGTGAAGGCAGCAGTTACGAAGATAAATTTCCTGTACTAAAAAAAATTGGTGTAAGCTATAAGAATGAACAATTACATCTTATAGGTGGGCTTGAGTTTGAAAACAGCAACGCAGGAACAAATATTATAAGAGCCGGTGCAGAAGTAAATGTAATTGATCAGCTTTATTTAAGGGGTGGTATTGATCAGCTAAATTTAAGTAACTCCGATTTTCCCATCAGACCTTCCCTTGGGTTATCATTTTTTAAAGCTTTCGGTGGATGGTTAATAGGTGTTGATTATGCATATGTATTTGAAAAATATTCTCCGGAAGACAGGCATATTATCGGTGTAAATGTTAGATTTTGATTAAATTTGTGACAATGAATATTAAATCATTTTCAAAAATATCTTTATTTGTTTTTCTCTTAAGCATTTCACTTTTCTCCCAGAGCGGCGGGAAAAGCGGTCTGTCCTTCCTGAAATTTGGATTTGGTGCCAGGAATATTGCACTCGGTGATGCCGGATCAGCTTTTTCTAATGATGTTACCGCACTTTTTTATAATCCTGCAAAACTTGCCGGCAAAAATAACTCAGAACTTATGCTAATGCATAATAGCTGGATCCAGGACATAAGAAGTGAAGTAATAGGAGCAAAAACTTCCTTCTGGGGATTACCTGTTGCAGTTGGGTTTATTGTAACTTCAATAAATGATATTGAAGTCAGGAACAGAGTAGGTGATCCTGAAGCAACATTTAATGCAAATTATTTTTCAGGGAGTATTGCGACAGGCTTTAAATTAAATTCCAGTTTTGATGTTGGCTTTTCAGTAAAATATCTTTATGAAAATATTTTTGTAGATGAATCAAACGGTTTCGGTATTGATCTGGGTGTCGTTTATAAATCACCAGTTAAAGATCTAAATATTTCCGTTGCTGTAAGAAATATTGGCTCAATGAATTCTCTCAGAAGTACGGCTACTAAATTACCAACTGAATTAAGAATCGGGACTTCATATTTGTACTCAATTACTGATTCAAAAATCAATTTAACCGGTGGACTTGAATACCTGAGCTATTTAAGAGAAAATGAAAATCATATCAATATTGGACTTGAAGCTACATATAATAATTCGTTTTCATTGCGCGGCGGTTATCAATCCGGTTATGAATCAAAAGGCATTACAGCAGGTGTAGGAATTAAATGGGGAAATCTTTTCATCGATTATGCTTATGTTCCATTTAAACTTGGTCTGGGAAATGCAAGTTTATTTTCTATCCAATTCGATTTTAATTGAGTCCTAAAATTTATTTTCAAAAAACAATAAATTGATTCCAAATAAAATATTTGCTTATCTAAACTCAAACTTTAAAACATTACTGCTTCTTTATTTTCTTGTCCAATTATTTATATTACTTTTCACATCTTTAAACTATACAAGCGATTCTCTCTATTATTATCAGCTTGCGCAGGGCTGCATTTCTAACCATACTTTTTATCCAACTCATCAAAATTTTTATAATGATTACCTGGTCGCACCAGCTTATATAAATTTATTGATTGTTCTGCTGTCAATTATTAACTCAAAATTAGTAATTGGATTTTTGAATATTATTCTGAATTTCACTCAAGTTTGCCTTGTATATAAAATAACAGAAAATATTTTCGGAAAAAATTCGGGCAAAACTGCAGTGATAATTTATTGCTTTTATCTCTCTACACTCGGAATGATTTTGATGAATTACACCGAAATGCTTTTTATGGTTTTTGTCCTGATGAGTATTTATTTCTTCCTGAAGAAATCTAATCTTATGTACGTTTGTTCAGGAATGTTTGCCGGAGCTGCTGTTGGTGTAAGACCCCTGGGCTGGGTTTTGGTGGCTGCATATCTTATAAATTATTTCATTGATTTTAAAAATCTTAACAAGAATTTTGGCAATTATAGTTTATTAATTACCGGGGCAGCAATTTTTATCCTTGGATTTGGGCTGTTCACTTATTCAAATTCGGGACGTTTCATTTACACATCTACAAACGCTCCAATAAATATTTTAATTGGTGCAAATGATGATGCCACAGGGGCTTACAACGACAGGGTTTTTGAAAAAGGCAATGCTGGTTACATCGAAAATCCGGAAAGATTTACATACGACCAAAAACAAAATCTCTGGATGCATGAAGCTGAGATCTGGATTTTTGAACATCCTCTAAAATGGCTTTCTCTTTTCCCGATGAAGCTGGTTCATATGTTTGCCTGGGATGATTTCTCTGTATCAAAATTACTTGTCGGCAATGACTGGAATCTTTACCGGATTGTAAAAAACATATTCTCCGGAAAATTTTCTGAAATTATGCCAGGTGAACAGCCTTTTGTAAAGTTTTCTTATTTCATTATTCTAATCGTTCATCATCTGTATTATTATTCATTAATAACTATGCTTTTAACCGTGATCTTTATTTATTTCAAAGAAATAATTGAAAATCCAATTCTAAGAATTTTAATTTTGTTTTCGGTAATGGGCATATTTATACATTTACTGACTTTTGGTGATGCACGGTATAAATATCCTTATATTATAACAGCGATGATTTTTATTTCGCCGATAGTAAACCAAATTGTTAATAAAAAGAAGATCAAATCGTTAACAGGGGAATACGGTAAAAATTATGTTTGAATTCTTAAAATACGATGAAGCTATCCTTCAAAAAAATGATTGGGATAAATTTGTTGACCAATCTGATAACGGGACAATGTTCCATAAAAAAAAATTCCTTTCCTATCATCCTAAAAATAGATTTACAGATTCTTCTCTCATCGTAATGAAAAATGGGAAACTATTTTCAGTTTTGCCTGCAATAGAAGTAGAAAGCGAAGGAAAGAAAGTATTAAATTCTCACGGAGGCGCATCTTACGGCGGATTTGTATATAAAACTGATTTGAATCTAAGAGATGCTTTTTCTCTTGCTGAAGGGTTAATCGATTTTGGAAAAACAAATAAAATTGACAGGATTCAATTAACTCTTCCACCGATAATTTACGAGACAAAGTATTCAAACTATATTGATTTTGCTTTGCTTAAAAATGGATTCGATTATTTGAAGAGAGAAATTTCCAGTATTGTTCAGCTCGATATTGAAAGAGAAAAATTACTTTCAACATATCGTGCAGAAGCCAGGACAGCAGTGAACAAATCAATTAAAAAAGGTGTGGAGATTAAAGAATGCGATAATTACGATGAATATTACGAAATTCTAAAAAAGAATTTGAAACTAAGACATAATGTTAATCCAACGCACACAATTGAAGAGTTAAAAAAGTTAAGCAAAATGTTTCCGAATGAGATAAGACTCTGGGGTGCATTTTTAGAAGATAAACTGATTGCAGGTGTGTGCAATTTTAGTGCAAACAATAGTGTTGTGCTGGCTTTTTATATCAGCCACGATGAAGATTACCAGGAATACCGCGCAGTGAATCTATTGTTTTATGAAATAATGAAAAAATACCAGGATGAAAGATTTCATTTCTTAGATTTTGGGATATTTACTGTTAATATGGATCCCAACTGGGGGCTTGCAAGATTCAAAGAAAATTTTGGTGCAAGGGGAATTTTCAGAGATACTTTATTTAAAGATATTTAATGTTGAAAATTTTACACATCGCACCGCAAAATTACGCTGGTGTTCCGTATGATTTTTATCAAATGCACAATAAATGCGGTGATTATTCAAGGATAATTACTCTGCATAAAAATCCTCTCGATTTTCCCGAAGATATTTGTCTCAATCTGCCTATTCCGCAATTTAGTCTGGCAAAAAAATGGCGGACTAAAAAAATGAGTGATATTGAAAAAGACGGTACCACTAATGCAAAATATTTCCAGCCAAAAAATATTTTAGAAATTTTGTACTTCCGGTGTATTGATTTCTCCCGCAAAGATAAAATAGAAGAAGTCATTGAAAAATATGAACTCGATAAATTCGATATAATCCATTTTGATTCCGGGCTGGATTTTTACAGGAACGCTTCACAGGCGCTGAAATGGAAAAAGCTTGGTAAAAAAATTGTGTGCTGCTATTACGGAAGCGATCTGCGAATAAGGGGAATCATTAAAGAGTTGGACGATATCTCTGATCTTAATATTACTTCAGAATATGACCACCTTGCTATGAAAAGTGATCTTGAATATTTATTCTATCCTTATGATTCTTCAGAATTACCTGAATTGAACAACCAGGAAAATGAAATTGTTACAATTGTTCATTCACCAACTAACAGAAAATACAAAGGGACAGAATTAATCGTAAACGTAATTGAAAAAATTAAAAAAGAGAGAAAAATAAATTTTATATTATTAGAGAATGAAAAAAGAAGTAAGGTGCTTGAAGAAAAAAGCAAATGCAATATTTGCATTGACCAGGTGGGGGGAAGAATGGGTGGAACAGGTTACGGTAAAGCTGGAATTGAGACACTTGCAATGGGAATTCCAACAGTTACCAATATGACGAAAGAATATTCGGATTGGCTACCTGAAAATCCATTTGTTGTAGCAAATAATGAATCAGAATTATATGATAAATTAATTGAGCTAATTGATAACAAAGAACTTAGTATACAAATCGGTAAAAGTGGCAAAGCCTGGACTGAAAAATATCACGGTTTTGAAAATGTTAATAAAAATCTGAAAGAACTTTATAAAAATAATAATATCATTTAATGCCTGAGAAAAGCTTAACAAAGTCAGTCGCATGGTACAGCCTGGGGAATATATTTATCAGGTCGTTAAGTTTTATTCTTCTTCCTTTATATTCCAATTTAATTCCCACAAAAGAATTTGGCAATTACGCTTTACTATTGTCAATTTATGCAATTGCCTCCGTCTTTTATCAGTTCGGAATGCATGGAGCATTTAATAAATATTTTATAGCTGCAAGGTCGGATAAAAGAAGAATAATGGTTTTCTCAACCATTTTGAACTTTGTAATTTTATCAGGAATAATTTTAACAGTTCTGTTCTTCATTTTTGCTTACCAGGTTTCTATAATGATTTTCGGCGACACAAATTTTGTTTACTTATTGAAACTGATTTTTGCAGCCTTGTTTATAGAAACTTTGACTTTCTATATCCTTTTCTTATTAAAGACAAAAGAGGAATCTAAAAAGGCGGTAACATACTCTGCAATCGGTGCAATATTTAATTTGGTACTTAATATCCTGTTTGTTTATTTTCTCAAACTTTCGGTATCGGGTATTATTCTTGCTCAATTAATTTCAAGCTCTATTTTATTGATTCTTCTTATCGGCACAATTAAAGACGATTACATATTCAAAATAGATAAAGACCTTTTAAAAGGATTACTTAAATTTTCCTATCCGCTGGCGATAGCCGGACTATTTTCTTCCGCTGTCGATGTTGCCGACAGGTTTATTCTTAATGATTTACTTGGAAGAGAACAGGTGGGTATATACAGTTTCGCTTACAGAATAGCTCTTGTGATGAATGTATTTGTGATTTCTTTCAGGTCAGCTTGGAGTCCGCATTCACTTAATCTATTTTATTCAAAGGATTATAAAGCTTCATTCGGGAAAACATTAAGCCGACTTGTTGCAGTGAGCTGTATTTTACTCCTTGCAGTTTCATTGTTTGCCGGCTACTTATTTGAAATCAGGATATTTGATTTTGCGTTTTTTAATTCCTCTTATAAACCTGGAATTATAATTTTGCCGCTGGTGATTATCGGGTATATATTCAGTGGTATTTCATCTTTTTACTCAGTATATCCATATATTGCAAATAAGAGTTATCATTTCCTGATTTCAGATTTTATTGCCTTTGGTACGAATATAATTCTAAACTTTATTTTGATTCCGCAACTTGGATTGCTTGGCGCTGCCTTTGCAACTGCAATAGGATTTTTATTCGGGGCAACTTACCTGTTCTTTATTTCGCGTGAGCAGATTAAAATTGATTACCAGACGAAGAATTTGACAATTATTATTATGTCGGCATTATTGTTTTTATTAATAGGGCTAAACGTTAAAAATATTTATGTTGATATTGCAATGGTTGGAGCTTATTTATTTACTTTGCATAAAGTAGTGAAATTAAAAATAAGCGGACTTTTTAAATTATCATAGACCTGAAATTAGACTCAACAATTTTTGTGATTCAGTCTCCCAGTTTTTATTTCTCTCAATTTCCATTCTTCCGTTTTTTGAATGTTCGAGATATAAAGTCTTGTCATTTAAATATTTCTCAATTAATTTGACAATTTCATCTTTATTGTCAGGATCTGCCAGGAATCCAAAATTGTCAGCTTTCATTTCATCTCTGATTGGTTTTACATCTGTAAAAATGAAGGGTTTGCCGCACGCCATATATTCAAATATTTTAATCGGCAGTGAATTATTATAGATATAATTTCTTTTGCGTAGATCAAAGCAAATATGAACGTCTGCAAGATTTTCGGAGATATTTTTATATTCAGTCCATTCTCTTAACTCAATCTGAATCGATTTTTTGTTTCTTATAATATTATTAAACTCATTTTCTTCATTCTTACTCTGGAATTTACCGACCAATCTTAGCTTAATTTGCAAACCCGGATGTGCATCGGCTAATTTTTCAGCAACATGTAAAAGTTCAATAATTCCACGACTAAAATTAATTAATCCCGCGTAACAAAGAATCAATTCATCCTTTATCGGGGTGGGGGAATATCTAAAATACTTTATAACTGGATAATACCTTATTATTATCTTCCTCTTAAACGGTGAAATTATCTTATATCTATTTAATTTCGATTTTTCACCGGAAATAATAGAATCACATTTGTTTGTTAGAAAAATGTTACCGGCAAACAAGCTGAGATAATTAAGTATCTTGAGAATACCTGATTTTTTAAAAGCAACATTTTCAGGGTACCATTCAGTAACATCTGAAACTATTTTACATTTATTATTGTCAGTCTTTTTATATTTGTAAGCAGGTATGATTGCTGATACTTCCGGGCAGATTATCAAATCGGGCTTAAACTCTCTAATAAGTGAAAAAAGCCTGTTCAGTTTTTCTTTTCTGCTTAATGTATCGTCAGAAAATCCTTTGATAAAGACATTCTCTTTTTTAATTGAAATGTTTTCGGTTGAACAGAAAATTACAGTATCATATCCGTTGGAAGAAATACTTATTGCAAATTTCCAGAAAATTCTCTCATCAAGAGGAGGATGTCCCGTTGTTACTAAAGCTACTTTTTTAATCATACTGTAATCTAATAAATATTAAAATTTTATTGCTCGATTTATGAAGAATCCCAGAATATTAATAGTCAGACCTGACAGGATAGGAGATGTGGTTCTCTCAACTCATCTTCCGCGGGAAATAAGAAGAAAATATCCCGATTCTTATATCAGTGTTCTTTTAAGAGAATACACAAAAGACATCTATTCCGGAAATCCCAAAGTTAACTCAATAATTACAATAGATAATAAATCGTGGATTACTTTAGCAAAAGAGATCAGAAAGCAAAAATTTGATATAGCAATTACTCTTATTCCAACGGAAAAATTAAACTGGATACTTTTTCTTGCGGGAATAAAAAACAGGATCGGGGTAGGGCACAAGTTTTACCAGTTTGTTACTAATTCAAAAAGTGTTTTCAGGCGAAAATATAAACCCCTCCGTCATGAAGCTGATTATTGCGCCGATCATTTAAGGAAACTCGGAATAGAAGTTGAAAATCTCGATTCAGAAATTTACCTGAATGATGATGAAATAAATAAGAAGAATGATTTTAAAAGCTCTGTATGTCCTGCCGGAGAAAAACTGATTGGAATTAATTCAACCAGTGGAAACTCAGCACCAAATATGCCTGCGGATGAATATAAAAAACTTACTGAAAAATTATTAACAGTAAAGGATTTAAGAGTTGCAATTACTGACCTGGACCCTCCTGAAGTGTTAAGAAATATTCCGGGTATAGTTTATCCTAATATTGACAAAAAACTGAGCGAAGCAATTGTAAATTTTGCTGCACTTGATTGGTTAATTTCATCCAGTACCGGACCAATGCATATAGCAGCAGCTCTTAAAATTCCGACTATATCACTTTTTTGCCCGCTTCCGGCTAGTTCACCGGGTCTCTGGTCTCCCAAAGGAAATTCTTCATTAATTATTTTACCGGCAGAAAATTACTGTCAGAACTCCTGTCCAGGCGATCCTAAGCTATGTAGTTTTGAAGGGAGCGGTGGAATAGATGCAGAAATAGTATTTAGAAATGTAAAAGAAAAATTAAATTTTCAATGAAAAAAATTCTGCTTGCTCCCAATAGTTTTAAAGAATGCTCCGGAGCAACTGAAATATGTAAAATCCTCTCCGAGAAATTAGACACAAATCAGAACATTAAAACCAGGTGTATCCCAATATCAGACGGTGGTGATGGATTCCTGGACATTTGTAAAAACCTGTTTAACCTGGACATAATAAATTACCAAGTTTCAACTACTTACAGTAATGACCTTTTGAATTGTAGAATTGGATATTCTGCGGGAAGTAAGGAAATTTATATTGAATCGGCTGAAGTAATTGGTTTGCATAAAATCCCGGTTGATAAGAGACACCCTTTGTCCTTAAACTCCAGAGGGTTAGGGGAATTGCTTAAATGTATAATTGATGCCAAACTGGATGTTGATAAAGTAATAATTGGTGTTGGCGGTACCGGGACCAGTGATCTTGGGCTTGGACTGTGCTCCGTATTCGGTTTGGAATTAATTGACTTTTTTGACAAAAAAATGGAAGTTATTCCGGATAATTTTTCTACAACGGAAAAATTTAATTGGGAAAACACTTCTTTACCTTTTGACATTGAGCTGGTTATGGATGTTAATAATCCGCTGCTGGGGGAAAATGGAGCAGTAAAAACCTTTGCCCGGCAAAAAGGAGCCACTACAAGAGAAATTAAAACTTTAGAGCTTGGTTTTACTAAAATTATTAAATTGTTAAAAAACAATAGTTTACTAAAAGATGATTTATGGCTAAGCGGGGCAGGTGGCGGGCTGGCAGCGGGACTGCAAATTTTCTTTAATGCAAAGCTATTACCGTCTGAAGATTTTATAAAAAGTAATCTTTTGGGTAAGCTTGATTTTTCCGATTTTGATTTAATTGTAACCGGCGAGGGAGCATTTAATAATCAAAGTTTGATGAAAAAGGGAGCAGGAGTAATACTTGAAATTTGTGAAGAAAAAAAGATTCCAGTTGCTCTTGTTTGTGGAAAAATAGAAAAGGAATTACTGGAAAAAATGGACAATACAATTTATCCGATTGAATTAGCCTCGTTTTTCGATGGTGATATGAATAAATCGATTAAAAATTATAAAAATGGTTTGGAATTAGCAGGGGATAAAATTATATCCTTATTAAAAGTTTAACGATAGCCTAATTTTTATTAAATTTAGCCAATAACTCTCAAAATTTAATTTTAAAACTTTCAGGGAATTAATGAAACAGTATCAGGATTTAGTAAGATTAGTTCTTGAAAACGGGGTAAGGAAACCAAATAGAACCGGCGTAGATACTATTTCATATTTTGGCGCTTTTTACCGGGTTGATCTTTCCGAAGGGTTTCCATTATTAACAACCAAGGAAATGAAATGGAAATCTCTATTACATGAAGTTTTATGGTATTTATCAGGTGAAGACCATATCAGAAATTTAAGAGAAAAGACTAAAATCTGGAATGCCTGGGCTGACGAAGATGGAAATCTTGATACAGCATACGGATATTACTGGCGCCATTTCCCGAGTGCTCAAAAAGATGAAAACGGGAAGTGGAAGGTAAGGGAAGTTGATCAGATTCAATATGTAATTGATGAGATCAGAAAAAATCCGAACAGCAGGAGACTCGTAGTTTCTGCCTGGGAGCCGGGAAACGCAACAACAAGTAAACTTCCACCGTGTCACTACACTTATACATTTAACGTTGCAGCCGGCAAATTAAATTGCCATCTTACACAGCGATCAGGCGATATTGCTCTCGGTATACCATTTAATCTTGCAGCATATTCTCTTTTAACTCAAATAATTGCGCAGGAAACTGATCTTGAACTTGGATTTTTCGCACACACGATTGTTGATGCTCATATTTATTATGCAGAAAAAGGTTCGCCGATGGAAAAATATGATCACAGTGAAGGTTTAAAAGAACAACTGAACCGCGAACCTCTTCCTCTTCCCAAATTAGTAATTGCAAAAAAGCCAATAAATGAATTACAGTTTGAAGATTTCGAAGTTATCGGATACGAGAGCCACGACAAGATAAAATTTGAGGTAGCTGTGTGAGGATCATAATCATTTCTGCTATTGCACAAAACAGGGTAATTGGAAAATCTAACGGGGAAATGCCCTGGCACGTAAAGGAAGAATTTCAGCATTTTAAAAATACAACTCTCGGTTTTCCAATTATTATGGGAAGAAAAACTTTTGAAACTTTGGGAAAACCACTAAAGGGCAGAACAAACATTATTATTACAAGGAAAACCGGACTGGAATATCCATTTGAAGAAGTTAAAATATTTCATAGCTTAAAGGATTCATATACATTTTGTGAAAATGAAAAATCTGAAAAAGCATTTGTAATCGGCGGAGGCGAAATTTATAGACAGGCATTGGATACTGCCGATGAAATGATACTTTCTTTTATGAAATTTAAAGCCGAAGGGGACGTATATTTCCCTGATTTCAATGAGAATGAGTGGAGAGTTGAATCAAAAGAAGATAGAGAACAGTTTGAAATACGAAGGTACATAAGAAATTAAATGACAAATAAAAAAATAAAAATATTACCGGATAACATTGCGAACAAAATTGCTGCCGGCGAAGTAGTTCAAAGGCCTGAATCAGTGGTAAAAGAATTGATGGAAAACGCTATTGACGCTGATGCAAACAAAATTGAAGTGATTGTAAAAAGAGCCGGTAAAACTTTAATACAGGTTTTTGATAATGGAAGCGGTATGAATGAAGAAGATGCTGTCCTTTCAATTCAGAAGCATGCTACAAGCAAAATTACAGCTTATGAGGATCTTGAAGCAATAAAAACTCTTGGATTCAGGGGTGAAGCGTTAAGTTCAATTGCAGCTGTAAGTCAGCTTGAAATAAGGACGGAAACCAAGGAAGAGGAACTTGGAACCTTAATCAGAATGGATGATTCAGAAAATTTAATTAAAGAAAAAGGCTCATATCCAAAAGGGACATCCATTTCGGTTAAAAATATTTTTTATAACACTCCTGCAAGGAGGAATTTTCTTAAAACCGATGCAACCGAAATCAGGCATATAATTGATACGTTCAACAAAATTTCTTTGAGCTACCCCGGAATTCATTTTAAATTTTATCACGATGATGAAATAACTATCGATTATCCTGCCGGCTCCCTGGAAGAAAGGATAAAAAAAGTTTTCGCGGATAATATGCTTGATGCGCTTGTTCCGGTTGAAGAAAAAACTGAATATATAAGTCTTACTGGCTTTATCGGCAAACCGAGCATGCTTAAAAAAAGCAAAGGTGAGCAATATTTATTTCTTAACCGTCGTTATGTTTCCAGCAAGCAAATTAACCATGCTGTTTTTTCTGCGTACGAAAATATCCTTGAAAAAGGAGATTACCCGTTTTTTATTCTCTTTCTGGAAGTTGATCCGCACAAAATTGATGTTAATGTTCATCCAAGTAAACTTGAAGTAAAATTTGAGGATGAAAAAAACATTTACAATTTTGTAATGGCAGTCATCAAAAAGAGTCTCGGTACACACGATCTTGTTCCATCAATGATGTTTACGGATGTAACTGATGAAACCGAAAAACTAAGATTCAACCACTTTAACAAAGTAAATAAAGATGACTTCAGTGACAGACCGGCATTTGAAACTCAAAGAAGCGGAAGTGAAAAAAGAATTACTGATAATGAAATTGATATGATATTCAGTTCAATTCCGGATGATATAATTACTCCTGCTTCTTCTGAAAAAGTTACAATGCCATTCGACAAAACTGAAGAGAGTGAAGTGTATCACAAAGTAAGCAGGGAAGAAGGCGAAATTACTCCGGAGGTTGATTCGCCTTTTATCATTCAGCTTCACAACAAATATATTTTATCGCAAATTAAAACAGGATTGATGATCATTGATCAGCATGTTGCACACGAGAGAATTTTATACGAAAAAGCTTTAAAAAGATTCGATGTTAATATGCCGTTTTCCCAGCAACTGCTATTTCCCAGAAAAATGACTCTTGATCCCGGTACTTATGGAATTGTAAAAGAACTACAGAATTATTTAAGCAAACTCGGATTTGCAATTAAATTTCTCAGTAAAAATTCAATAATTATTGAAGGGGTTCCTGAAGATGTTAAACAGGGTTCAGAAGAAAAAATTCTTCTTGAATTGATTGACGAGTATCTTACAAATCAAAGAGAAAAAAAACTTGAGGACAGGGATAATATTGCAAAATCATATTCCTGCAAAACAGCAATTAAAGCCGGAGACAAATTAACCGACAGGGAAATGCGACTTTTGATAGATCAGCTTTTTGCCACATCGATGCCTTATGTTTGTCCGCATGGGAGACCGATACTGGTAAAAATTTCGCTCGACGAATTTGACAGGAGGTTCGGAAGAACAAGTTAGAATAATTATATTTAAATTATTTCTTACAATATCTTAAGCTAAGTATCAGAATGAAGAAATAAATTGAAAACCAAAACTCAGGATTTATTATGATTGACCAGGAATATAAAAAGAGAAGAGAAGCATTTGATGAAAAAGTCAAAGCGGCAAAAACAAACGGGATGACTTTTACGACTGTCAGCGGCGAAGAAGTCAATCCTTTTTACGGTCCGGATGACATTGAAAACATAAATTATTTAAGCGATATCGGGTTCCCCGGTGAATATCCTTATACAAGGGGAATACATACAAATACATACCGTGGAAAATTATGGACGATGCGCCAGTTTGCCGGATTTGGTTCGCCTGAGGACACAAACAACAGGTTTCATTATCTTCTTAAAAATGGTCAGACAGGTTTATCGGTCGCATTTGATCTTCCTACATTAATGGGCTGGGATGCAGACGCTCCGTTGAGTGAAGGGGAAGTTGGAATTTGCGGAGTTGCAATATCTTCTCTGAAGGATATGCAGACATTATTTAATAAAATTCCGCTTGATAAAGTTTCAACATCGATGACGATAAATTCGCCCGCTGCAATGATCTTTGCGTTTTATCTTGCTGTGGCGCAAAAGCAGGGAGTCGGATTTGACAAACTCCGCGGTACTTTGCAGAACGATATTTTAAAAGAATACATAGCACAGAAAGAATATATTTTTCCTCCTCATCCTTCAATGCGAATTATTGTAGATATGATTGAGTTTTGTAAAAATGAAGTTCCACAATGGAATCCTGTATCTGTCAGTGGTTATCATATCAGGGAAGCAGGCTCTACTTCTGTTCAGGAACTCGCATTTACTCTTGCAGATGGATTTGCATATGTTGAAGCCTGCATAGAAAGAGGAATGGATGTTGACGAATTTGCTCCGAGAATTTCTTACTTCTTTAATTCACATCTCGACTTTTTTGAAGAGATAGCTAAGTTCCGTGCTGCAAGAAGGATTTACGCAAAAAGGATGAAAGAAAAATATGGCGCAAAAAATCCGCGTTCCTGGTGGCTAAGATTTCATACACAAACAGCCGGATGTACGCTTACTGCCCAGCAGCCGGAAAACAATATTATCCGAACAGCATTCCAGGCATTAGCGGGTGTTCTTGGAGGTACGCAATCACTGCATACAAATTCAATGGATGAAACACTTGCACTGCCAAGTGAAAAAGCTGTAAAAATTGCACTGCGTACTCAGCAATTAATTGCTTACGAAACAGGAGTCATAAATACGGTTGATCCTTTAGGTGGAAGTTATTTTGTTGAAGCTTTGACTGACAAAATGGAAAAAGGAGCTAACGAAATTTTCGATCAGAT
>Ga0209919_1000087_pt1 | contig 45913 bp, 41 predicted proteins | sample SalPon2A_C_D2_MG_FD_185721 | JGI IMG/M metagenome (GOLD analysis project Ga0209919, IMG submission 185721) | Soil microbial communities from South San Francisco under conditions of wetland restoration - Salt Pond MetaG R2A_C_D2_MG (SPAdes)... | ecosystem: Environmental > Terrestrial > Soil >... | reverse complement strand
GGCGTGAAATGGCGCACACAGAGCGTGGTGCAGCACAGCTTAAGCACGTGGCAGAGCAGGTCGTCGAATTCGGCAAACCTGAGAAAATGCCAAATATGGAAGGGCGGCAGATGATTATGATCATTGCTCCCCTGAAAAAGTAAAAAAGTTTAGAAGCAGTAAGGAAGGTACGGATATGCCTAAAATGAAATCAAACAGTGGTGCGTTGAAGCGCTTTTCCAAAACCGGCAGCGGCAAATGGAAGCGTAACAAGGCCTTTTCCAGTCATATTCTGACCAAGAAGTCGCCCAAGCGTAAACGTGGCTTCCGCGGTACTGAACTGGTTTCTCCAGCCGATACCCGTTCTTTGGGCCGTCTGATTCCAGGCGCTTAATGCCACTTCGCTTTATCGATTTAAGAATTAGGAGAAACAAATGCCACGCGTAAAATCAGGTGTACAGGCACATGCCCGTCATAAAAAAGTTATCAAAGCAGCCAAGGGTTATTATGGCCGTCGCAAGAGCTGTTTCCGGGTTGCAACCCAGGCAGTCGATAAGGCACGTCAGTATGCCTATCGTGACCGGAAGGTTAAAAAGCGCGATTTCCGCAGCCTTTGGATTGTGCGTATCAATGCAGCAGCCCGCGCCAACGGTTTGAGCTATTCCCGTTTCATGCACGGCCTCTCTGCAGCTGGTATTGAACTGGATCGCAAGGTGCTGGCTGACATCGCGGTTCGCGATGCGGATGCTTTTGCGAAGCTGGCCGAAACAGCCCGCGCGCAGATCCAGTAACCAACACTTTCATTTGTCCGGTTCAGCCGGACATGTTGCAGGATAATTGAACGGCAGGGCTGTATGGCCCTGCCGTTTTTATTGTATGGTTCAGAAGAGGCAGGGAATGACCGAAGAGGGGTTTGCATGAGTGAGATTGATGCACTGAAAAAGCAGCTGGAAAGTCTGCAGGCCGAGGCGCTGGAGGCCTTTGGCGCCGCCACTGACCTGACAGGTCTGAATGATCTTCGTGTCCGCTACCTCGGCAAAAAGGGCTCCCTGACCGAAGTACTCAAGGGTGTTGGCAAGCTTTCGCCGGAAGAGCGGCCCGTGATCGGGCAGAGCGTGAACGCAGTCAAGCAGGCGCTTGGCGAATCGCTCGACGCGGCTGAATTGACGCTCAGTGAAGCTGAGAATGAGAAACGCATTGAAGCAGAGCGCGTTGATGTGACCATGTCGGGCCGCATCACTTCACGTGGCTACAAGCATCCGGTGCAGAACGGTCTGGATGAGCTGACCGCCATCTTTACTCAGATGGGCTTCGATATTGCTCAGGGTCCCGAGATCGAGGATGAGTTTCACAACTTCGATGCCTTGAATATCCCGCCGGAGCATCCGGCGCGTGCCATGCATGACACCTTCTTCCTAAAGGAATTTACTGACAGGCCGATGGTGCTGCGCACCCATACCTCACCTGTACAGATTCGTGCCATGCAACGTTTTCTCGAAGAGGGTAATGAGCCGCCGCTGGCGGTGGTTGCGCCCGGCCGTGTTTACCGTTGCGACTACGACATGACCCACTCGCCGATGTTCCATCAGGTCGAGGTGTTTAAGGTCGATCGCGATGTCTCGCTGGCGAATCTAAAAGGGGTGCTCAAACACTTCCTTTCGGCCTATTTCGGAAAGGATCTTCCCCTTCGTTTGCGCCCGAGCTATTTCCCGTTTACCGAGCCTTCCGCCGAGGTCGATATAGGCTGCGTGTTGTGCGATGGCAAGGGTTGTCGTGTGTGCAAGCAGACCGGCTGGATCGAGGTGCTCGGCTCCGGCATGATCCATCCCAATGTATTGAAATCCGTGGGCATCAATTCCGATGTTTATTCTGGATTCGCCTTCGGTCTCGGTGTCGAGCGTATGGTGATGCTTAAACAGGGCATCCCTGATCTAAGGCTCTTCTTTGAAAACGATGTCCGCTTCCTGAGGAGGATGGGATCATGAAGCTTCCACTATCCTGGTTGAAATCGCATGTGGCTCTGACCGAAGGTGTCGCCACCATCGCCACTCACCTGATTCGTCTTGGTCATGAGGTTGAGGGGATCGAGGAGCCGCGTGCCGCCGTTCGTGGCGTTCGGGTCGGCCATATCCTAGAGAAAAAGGCGCATCCCGATGCTGATAAGTTGAGCCTGCTTACGGTGGATATCGGCGAAGGGCAGCCGCTGGCCATTGTCTGCGGCGCTTCAAATATGGGTGAGGGGGACAAGGTTCCCGTGGCTACAGTCGGCACCACACTTCCCAACGGGCTGACTATCAAGCAGGGCAAGATCCGCGGTGAGACAAGTTATGGTATGTGCTGCTCGGAGACTGAACTCGGTCTGGCTGATGAGTCGGAAGGGCTGCTGATTCTGCCGGCTGATGCACCTGTAGGTGCTGAAGTGGGTGAGCTTCTTGCGCTTGAAGAAGCCGTGTTCGATATCTCCATCACACCCAATCGCGGCGATTGCATGAGCGTGCGCGGTCTGGCCCGTGATTTGGCAGCCGACAGCGGCCTTGAACTTGCAAATGCATCAGTCGATCCGATTCCGGTCGAAGCCTCAATCGCTACCCCTAGCATAGCTATTGAGTCGACTGATGGGTGCCCGCTTTATCTGGGTCGCCGTATCGAAGGGATCAGGGTGAGTGATTCGCCGGCCTGGATTCAGGCAAGACTTCTTGCTGCTGGCCAGCGTCCGGTCAATGGCGTGGTTGATGTACTCAACATGATCATGCTTGATTTAGGTCAGCCGATGCATGCTTTTGATGCAGATAAGCTTACTGGCAATGTGTCGATCCGCACAACTAGAGAGGGGGAGGCATTTGAAGCTCTGGACGGGCGCAAACTGACGCTGCCCGCAGGAGATCTGGTGGTTGCCGATGAGTCTGCCGTTATTGCGCTGGCTGGTATCATGGGTTCTGAGCCGAGTGGTGTCACCGATTCAACCGTCAATATCATGCTTGAATCTGCATTTTTCAAACCTGCCAGGGTGAGTGAGACACGCCGCCATCATGGCATGGTCTCCGAGGCATCGATGCGTTTTGAGCGCGGGGTCGATCCGGCCATGGTCGCCGTTGCCATGGAGCGGGCAACCGGACTCATTCTTGAGCTCTTCGGAGGCAAGCCAGGGGCTGTTTCTGTTCATGGCAGTGCCGATGGCATCAATGCCAAAGCGCCGCTTACCTTCAATTTTGAGCGAATCGAGAAGCGTCTTGGCATCAAGGTGCCTGAATCAACCGATTCGGTGCTCTCCCGGATGGGCTTCGGCATCAGCCGTGAAAAAGGCAAAATGACCATTTCAATTCCGCCGCATCGTCACGATGTCTCGATTCCTGAAGATATATCCGAAGAATATGCCCGTGTGATCGGCTTTGATGCAGTGCCGGAGGTGCTGCCGCCACTGGCTACGACAAGACCGGCAGAAGTGGATCTCAGTATCACCAATGCAGTAGCCGACGGGTTTGTTCAGGTAATCAGCTACGCATTTATCTCCGGAGCCGAGCAGCGAATGTTCACGCCTGAGGATGGTAATGACATCGTGCTTGAAAACCCGATCTCCGAGGCGATGGCTGTGATGCGACGCAGTGGTTGGCCCGGCCTGCTGGGAATTGCCCGCCACAACATGAACCGGCAGCAGCCGGGTGTCATGCTGGTGGAGCAGGGGCGCACCTATGAGAGGAGTGATAGCGGCCATCGTGAAAACAACATCATGGCATGGATGATGGGTGGAGAAATACAGCCTGATGAGTGGCATGCCAAAGCGCGCCAAGCCGACTTTTTCGACATGAAAGGTGCGGTGGAGTCGTGGTTGACCACACGCGGACTTACCGCCCGTTTTCTGGCCAATGATGATGTTCAGGGATTACAGGCCGGACAGTCAGCCGAACTCTTTATCGGCAAGTCAGTTGTCGGCCGCCTTGGCAAGGTTGATGCCGCCATTGCCGAGCACTATGACATCGATGTGCCTGTTTTTGTCGCCGAGATTAATCTTGATGCCCTGCCTGCAGGCAAGAAGGCTAAGTTTCAACCGTTGCCGGAGTTGCCTGGCGTGGAGCGTGATCTGGTCTTCCTGTTCGACAAGTCGGACAAGGTGGAGGCAATCCTTCAGGCCATTCGCAAGGCAGGCGGCAACCTGCTCACCGAGGCTCGCGTTTTCGATCGCTATGTCGGTCAGGGCGTCCCCGAAGGCAAGGTGAGCCTTGGTATCCGCTTTGCGCTGCAGGATCCAAAGCGGACGCTGATGCAGGAGGACTCCGACGGTGTGTCCGCTGCCATTGTTGCTGCGATGGAGAAAACGTTCGGTGCTCCATTAAGGGGATGAATTGTTAGCCGGGGTTGATGAAGTCGGACGGGGGCCGCTGGCAGGTCCCGTGGTCACGGCGGCCGTGATTCTATCTCCGGATGATCCGATGCTCGGGAAATATCGCGATTCGAAGAAGGTTGCCGAGAAGAAACGCCTGATGCTCTATCATCATATCCGGCGTTATGCATTGGCATACAGTGTCAGTATGGCGAGTGTCGAGGAGATTGATCGAATCAATATCCTGCATGCCACGATGCTTTCCATGCGTCGTTCGGTTGAGATGCTGGCGATGCAACCATCCATGGTTCTGGTAGATGGCAATCGTATTCCGGATCTAACCATTCCGGCCGAGGCTATTATCGGTGGCGATGATTCCGTGCAGCAGATTGCGGCGGCTTCTATTGTGGCCAAAGTGGTTCGGGATCGGTTGATGCAGATGCTGGATATCCGGTATCCGGGTTATGCTTTCACCAAACACAAAGGCTATGGTACAAAGGTGCATCTGGAGGCGCTTGGCGAGTTGGGCCCGTGTCCTGCACATCGCCGCAGCTTCGCACCCGTCGCAAAATATTCCTGATTCGCGTATGTCATGATAGTGACATATTTATTCCTATGATTCGCAACCTGATTGTCGAACCACAGGAGAAGAACGATGACGACACTTGCCATGCACCCCGAAAGCGAAAGGCTTGAGTTCCTAAAATGGGTCAGTGAGCGGAATGCTCATATCCCGATGTCGCTGCTGGAGTTTTTGATCGATATCCCGGCTGACCATTCGGATGATAATGCCGCCAGCGTGGATGGCGCCTGGCACTGACACATCGGTTTCTTCCGCTCGCGATTCTATGAAGCGGAATGTTCCACTGGAATATCAATGTTCGGGCCCTTGGCTAAGGTCTACAAGATATAGCGCGAAAGATCCTCATCCTCGGATATTTCGCCAAGCTGCTGGCGAACATAGGCCGCATCCACATTTACGCTATCACCGCTGCGCTCCGAGGCTTCAAAGCTGATCTGATCCAGCACTCGTTCGAGCATGGTATGCAGTCTTCTGGCACCAATATTCTCTGTCTTGGCATTCACGGAAACAGCAATACGGGCGATTTCGGCAATGCCATCATCGCTGAATTCAATATTCAGGTCTTCGGCTTTTAGCAGGGCGGTGTATTGACGCGTCAAAGAGGACACCGGCTCGACAAGAATGCGCCTGAAATCCTCTTCGTTGAGGGCGTTCAGGCTGACCCGGATCGGGAATCTTCCCTGCAGCTCGGGAATCATGTCGGATGGTTTGGCCAGATGAAAGGCGCCTGATGCAATAAACAGGATATGGTCGGTATTCAGATGGCCGTAGCGGGTATTAACAGTTGTGCCCTCAACCAGTGGCAGCAGATCTCGCTGCACGCCCTCTCGGGAGACATCGGGTCTGCCGCTTGAGCGTTGGGTGATTTTATCCATTTCGTCGAGAAACACGATGCCGTCATTTTCTGCGCGCCTGATGGCCTCTTCCTTGATGGCATCCTGATCCAGCAGATGATCGGCTTCCTGTTGCTGGATTACTTTCAATGCATCGGAAACATTCATGCGCTTGGACTTTCGCTTATTACCCATCAGTCCGCCAAGCATGTCCTTCAGATCCATTTCCTCACTGCCCTGATTGGAAAAGATCTGCATCATGGGAGCACCGGAGGTTTGCTCAACTTCAATTTCAACCTGTCGATCGTCTAATTCGCCACGGCGTAGTTTCTTGCGCATTTTTTCGCGCGACTCACTACCGCTGGATGAACTGTCGGTGGCGACAGGTCCTCCTGATGGCACCGGGTGCGGTATCAGGATATCCAGCAGGCGATCCTCGGCGATTTTTTCGGCTTTGGCCTGGACGCGTTCGAGATGCTCGATGCGAACCATCTTGATAGCGGTATCAACGAGGTCGCGAATGATGGTTTCCACATCGCGGCCGACATAACCAACCTCGGTGAATTTTGTGGCTTCAACCTTGATGAACGGCGCATTGGCCAGCCTCGCCAGGCGACGGGCGATCTCGGTTTTGCCCACACCGGTGGGGCCGATCATCAAGATATTTTTTGGCGTGATCTCTTCCCGCATCGGGGATTCGACCTGTTGACGGCGCCAGCGATTGCGCAGGGCAATGGCTACGGCTCGCTTGGCATCGTTCTGGCCGATGATGAAGCGGTCGAGTTCCGAGATAATTTCACGGGGGGTCATGGTCTGGCTCAAGGTCAAGACTCCTTGGGGATGGATTCAATGGTGACGTTGTCATTGGTGTACACACATATATTGGCGGCGATTTTCATGGCCTCGCGTATAACCTCTACGGCTGAAAGAGTGCTATGACTCACGAGTGCACTGGCAGCCGCCTTGGCGTAGGCGCCACCGGAGCCGATCGCTGCAATGCCGTCGTCGGGCTCGAGCACATCGCCATTACCGGAAATCAGCAGGGTGTTGTCCTTGTCGGCAACGATCATCATGGCTTCCAGTTGGCGTAGGTATTTATCGGTGCGCCATTCCTTGGCCAATGCCACGGCGGCGCGCATCAGGCTGCCCGCGTGTTCGTCGAGTTTGGATTCATAACGCTCAAAAAGGTTCATGGCATCGGCGGTTGAGCCGGCGAAACCGGTGAGAATGGCTCCGTCGCGCATGGTGCGCACTTTGCGCGCCCCGTGTTTAACAACGGTGTCCCCCAGCGTGACCTGTCCATCGCCGCCAATTGCCACCTGTTTGTTTTTTCGGACGCAGCAGATGGTGGTGCCGCGCATAGCTATCGAACTCATGTCTATCTACCTGCCTGTTGTTCGTATTCCGGCTCTTTAGGCGTCCTTGGCTGACGGGCCGGAAGAGCTATCCTACCCGCGAATCAATATTGCGTCAGTATGATTTGGGCGATAGAAATAACCGACAACTGAGGGATTGACGAAAGCCCGCTTCGTCCCTACCGTTCGCCGCCGTCACATGGTGGGTGAAAATTCGGGGCGTAGCGCAGCCTGGTAGCGCATCTGGTTTGGGACCAGAGGGTCGGGAGTTCGAATCTCTCCGCCCCGACCATTCACCGACAAGTGGGATGCCGCGACCTGGCGAGCGCCTGTAGCTCAACTGGATAGAGCAACGGCCTTCTAAGCCGTAGGTTGCAGGTTCGAACCCTGCCAGGCGCGCCACATCAATGGTGGACGTAGTTCAATGGTAGAGCCCCGGCTTGTGATGCCGGTTGTTGTGGGTTCGAATCCCATCGTCCACCCCAGATATGCGATTGAACTTTGACCCCAGATGGCTAAAGTTCGGCTGCATTGGGCCGTTAGCTCAGTTGGTAGAGCAGCTGACTCTTAATCAGCGGGCCGTAGGTTCGAGCCCTACACGGCCCACCATATAAAGCACCTGCGAGTGATCGCGGGTGCTTTTTTTTCGGGATGGCCCAGGTGAGAGCGCCTGCTCATGTTCGGGCTGGGCGCTGATTTTTCACTTATTTCTGTTTCCATATTGTCTGATTGCATTTATGAGCGTTGCTGGGCATCATTCCGGCGCAATTTCGAGGGAGTAAGGTCAGGCCTTGCTCCTTTTTCATGCGCAAGATGCGAGGGTGGCGGAATTGGTAGACGCGCTGGTTTTAGGTACCAGTATCTATGATGTGGGGGTTCGAGTCCCCCCCCTCGTACCATGATAAGCATAACAACCGCGCTGCACCCGTTTGTGTGACAGGCATGCAGTTGCTTTCTAACAGATCAGTAAGCGATCCGTAATTTGGAGATAGGATAATGATTCAGACTAATGTAAAAGCCCTTGGAAAGAATGAGCATCAGGTGCATGTTCGCCTGCCGCAAGGGGAGTATGACCGTATCTATGCTGAGCAGATCCATAAGCTGAGCCGTCAGGCCAAGCTGCCGGGTTTTCGTCCGGGCAAGACGCCGAACAACGTGATTGAGAAGCAGTTTGGAGCCAAGCTGCACGAGGATACGGTTTCAGAGCTGATTCAGGCCAACTATGTCAAGGCTATTGAATCCAGCGGCTTGGTGCCGGCGGTTCAGCCTGAACTGGATATTCCCGCCGTACAGGAAGCCGGTGCGTTTGAGTTCACCATGAAGGTCATTACCTGGCCAACAGCAGAGGTTAAGAAGCTGAACAAGCTGGCCTTTGATGAAACTAGGGTTGCAGTTGAAGATGCCGATGTTGAATCGGTTGTTGAGCGTCTGCAGAAGTCCCAGGTGAAGTTTGAAGAAGAAGCGGGCCGCAAAGCAGAGGAGGGCGATCAGTTGCATATCGATTTTGTCGGCTCTATCGACGGCGAACCATTCGATGGCGGCAAGGGTGAGGACGTGGCGCTTGTCTTGGGTGAAGGGCGCTTTATCCCCGGTTTTGAAGAGCAATTGACCGGTCATGCGGCCGGCGACGATGTGACGGTCGAAGTGACATTCCCTGCGCAGTATCAGGCGGCCCACCTAGCTGGAAAAGATGCCAGTTTTGCCACCACGGTAAAAAGCGTGGCCAAGCCAGTGCAGGCAGAGAATGAGGATGCGCTGGCCACCATGCTTGGGTTTGATGATGCGGCAGCCCTGCGCGCCGATGTCCAGGCGCGTCTGAGCGAGGAAGCAGAACAGGCTTCGTTTTCCAGCACCCGCGAAGCAGCACTCGACGCACTGCTGGCTGCCAATGATGTGGATTTGCCGGAAGGCCTTATTGAGGAAGACATGCGCGCCACGACCCGGCGAGTGTTGGAAAACATGAAACAGCAGGGTGTTGAAGCCGACCGGTCAATGTTTGAAGATGAGGCTTTCAGGAAAGAAGTGCGTGAACGCTCGGAAAAGGGGCTGAAATTGTCTGTATTGCTACAGGCTGTACGTGAACTGGGGAATGCTTCGGTGGATGATGCCGAGATTGAAGCCGAGATTGATCGGCAGGCTCAGCAATATCCGGAAGACCAGAATGAGCAGTTCAAAGCCTGGATCAAGGGCCAGCAGGAGCAGATGGCATCGTTGCGTGAACGCTTGCTAGAACGTAAATGTGTTGCTTATATTGTGTCCCAGGCCAAGGTCAAGCAGGTGAACAAGGCATTGTCGGTTTGGCAGAAAGAACAGGAATCGGCCGAATAAACCTGTCTTGTTTCCACCCTTGCAGGTCTAAGGCATAGTCCTTGCTTGTGGTTTTGACCGGAATTGTTTTTTGAAGATAAAGGAGAACTCATGAATCTGGTACCTGTTGTTGTTGAACATACGGCTCGAGGCGAACGTTCTTACGATATTTTCTCCCGCCTGCTGAAAGAAAGGATTGTGTTCCTGAATGGGCAGGTGGATGACCATATGGCGAATCTGGTTATTGCACAATTGCTGTTCCTGGAATCCGAAGGCCCTGACAAGGATATCTATATGTATATCAACAGTCCGGGCGGCCTGGTGACCTCGGGCATGGCGATTTACGATACCATGCAGTATATCCGTTGCGACGTGTCCACCCTGTGTGTCGGGCAGGCGGCCAGTATGGGGGCGCATCTGTTAACGGCAGGCGCTCCGGGCAAACGCTACTCTCTTCCTAATGCCCGTATTATGATCCATCAGCCTTTGGGTGGATTTCAGGGGCAGGCCACTGATATCGAGATTCATGCCCGTGAAATTCTCAAGCTCAAGGACAGCATGAACAAGATGATGGCCAAACATACCGGCCAGCCGCTGGAGAAGATTGCAGACGATGTCGAGCGTGATTACTTCTTGACCGCGCAGGAGGCATGCGACTACGGTTTGGTAGACAAGGTGTTGGCATCGCGTAGCGAAGTCGAGGCCGACGGAGGTGCTGATGAGCACAGAAAATAATAGCGGGGACAATACTCTTTATTGCTCGTTCTGCGGGAAATCGCAGCACGATGTCAAAAAGCTCATTGCTGGCCCCACTGTTTTTATCTGTGACGAATGCATTGAATTGTGCAACGAAATTATTGTCGAAGAGCTTTCCGGCGATGACAAGAATAAAGTCAGCCAGGATAGCGCGCTGCCGAAGCCTGCAACTATCAAGGCATTTCTTGATGACTATGTGATCGGTCAGGAAGCATCCAAACGCCTGTTGTCGGTTGCCGTGTACAATCACTACAAACGTATCGGACATAATGCAGCGGATGATGTTGAAATTTCCAAGAGCAATGTGCTCCTGCTTGGACCCACTGGATGCGGCAAAACCCTGTTGGCGCAGACGCTGGCGCGCGTGTTCGATGTACCATTCGTGATGGCCGATGCAACCACACTGACCGAGGCCGGTTATGTTGGTGAAGATGTCGAGAATATCATTTTAAAGCTGTTGCAGGCGGCCGACTACGATGTCGAGAAAGCCCAGCGCGGTATTGTTTATATCGATGAAGTGGACAAGATCTCCCGCAAGGCTGAATCACCATCCATTACCCGGGATGTTTCTGGTGAAGGTGTGCAGCAGGCGCTTTTGAAGCTGATTGAAGGAACAGTGGCCGCAGTGCCGCCACAGGGTGGCCGCAAGCATCCGCAGCAGGAATTTATGCAGGTGGATACGACCAATATCCTGTTTATTCTCGGCGGCGCTTTTGCCGGTCTGGAGAAACTGATCGAGGCCAAGGGCAAGAAACGCTCGATAGGATTTGGGGCTGAAGTCAGTTCCGAAGATGAAATGGATATCGGCGAGATTTTAAGCAGGGTGGAGCCAGAGGATCTGATCAAGTTCGGATTGATTCCGGAGCTGGTCGGACGTCTTCCGGCCATTGCCACACTCGGCTTGCTTGATAAGCAGGCGCTGCTTCGCATTCTTACCGAGCCCAAGAATGCTCTGGTTAAGCAATATCAGGCGCTCATGAAATATGACGATGTTGCACTGTCATTTACCGAAGATGCCCTGGAGGCAATTGCTGAAAAGGCGATTGAGCGTAAAACCGGGGCTCGTGGACTGAGATCCATCATGGAATCGGTGATGCTTGATGTGATGTACGACATTCCCACTATGGGTAACGTCGAGCAGTGCGTGATCAATCGCGATGCGGTACAGGGTAAGACCAAGCCGGTGCTGGTGTTCCGCGGTGATGATGACAAACGAGCCGAGGCAGCTTCCTGATATCTCACAGCCTGATTTCACAACGGCTGTTTAAGACAGAATTAATAGAAAGCATGATAAGATGCTTGTGTGCATTGTCCGGAGGCCCTGATCATGTCAGAGCATCCCAAATTAACAGGCGGGGTTTTCGGGTGGCCGAGTTTGCTGCCGCAACGTCTGCAAGGAGTTTATATGGCTGAATGGTCTAATGAGAATGCTGGAAGCTCTGCTGATATGAGTGATGTTGAGGGTATGCTGCCCATTCTTCCATTGCGCGATATTGTTGTATTTCCCTATATGATCGTGCCGCTGTTTGTCGGGCGGGATAAATCGGTCAAGGCACTGGAAGAAGTGATGCAGTCCGGCAAAACTATCCTACTGGTAGCTCAGAAAGATGCTGCGCACGACGATCCGGGTGCGGATGATCTGTATTCCATCGGTACCTTGGGCAATATTCTTCAACTTTTAAAATTACCCGATGGCACCATCAAGGTGCTTGTCGAGGGTGGTTCGCGCGTTCAGATCAGTGATGTTGTGATTGATGAAGACTGCCTGCGAGGCCGGTTTTCCACATTACCTGTGGTCGTAGAAGATGAAGCTGAACTGGATGCGGTTGCTCGTTCTGTGATTCAGAAATTTGATACCTATGTCAAATTGAACAAGAAACTACCGGCTGAGGTGATGGTGTCTGTGGCTGCGGTCGAAGAAGAGGATAAGCTGGCTGATACCATTGCCGCTCATCTTAATCTGAAGGTCGAAGATAAACAGGCATTGCTTGAGCTGCCCAGCATTATCGGACGGTTGGAGAACCTGTATGCCCACATGGAAGATGAGATGGAATTGCTGCAGGTGGATAAACGCATCCGTAGCAGGGTCAAGCGGCAGATGGAAAAGAGCCAGCGCGAGTATTATCTCACCGAGCAGATGAAGGCCATCCAGAAAGAGCTCGGCGATGAGGATAACGAAGGCGATCTGCTGAAGCTGCAGGAAAAGATCGAATCTGTTGGCCTTAGCAAGGAAGCGAAGGAGAAGGCAGAGGCCGAATTTAAACGCCTGAAGATGATGCCTGCCATGAGTGCAGAGGCTACCGTGGTGCGGAATTATCTGGACTGGCTGATTGATCTTCCTTGGAAGAAGCGTTCCAAGGTCAGTCGCGATATCACAGCGGCTGAAAAGATACTTGAGTCTGATCACTATGGTCTGGAAAAGGTTAAGGAGCGCATCCTTGAGCATCTTGCCGTACTGCAGCTGGTCAGGAAGATGAAGGGCCCGATTCTTTGTTTTGTCGGCCCTCCGGGTGTTGGTAAGACATCATTGGCCAAGTCCATTGCCCGCGCAACGCGGCGCAACTTTGTCCGCATGAGCCTTGGCGGGGTGCGCGACGAGGCTGAAATTCGCGGTCATCGCCGTACCTATATCGGGTCAATGCCGGGCAAGGTTTTGCAGTCGATGAAAAAGGCCGGAACCCGTAATCCCCTGATTCTGTTCGATGAAATCGACAAGCTTGGGGCAGATTTCCGGGGTGACCCTTCCTCTGCATTGCTTGAGGTTCTGGATCCTGAGCAGAACAACACGTTCAATGATCATTTTCTGGAAGTTGATTACGATCTGTCTGATGTGATGTTTATAACGACCGCCAACAGTCTGAATATTCCCGGGCCGTTGCTGGATCGTATGGAAATTATCCGAATATCCGGTTATACGGAGCAGGAGAAGCTCGAGATTGCCCGCCGTTATCTGGTTTCCAAACAGCTGAATAATCATGGCCTTAAATCCGGTCAGCTTGTGATTGATGATAGCGCCCTGATTGAAATTATCCGTTACTATACGAGGGAGGCGGGCGTGCGCAGTCTGAGTCGAGAATTGGCCCAGCTATGCAGGAAGGTCGCCCGCAAGATGGTACAGGCAAAGGATAAGACGCCGGTTCATGTTGCTGCAGGAGACATAGAGACCTACCTTGGTGTGCGCAAGCACATGTTCGGCTTGGCTGAGGAGGAAGATCAGATCGGTGTGGTCACTGGTCTGGCTTGGACTGAGGTCGGTGGAGAGTTGTTGCAAATTGAAACAGCCTTGATGCCCGGCAAGGGCAAGCTGACTGTTACAGGGCAGCTTGGTGATGTGATGCAGGAGTCGATTCAGGCAGCTCTTACATATGTGCGCTCACGGGCCAAGCAGCTGGGGCTGAAGCCGGACTTTCATCAGCTTGTGGATATTCACGTGCATGTTCCGGAAGGCGCTATCCCCAAGGATGGGCCTTCTGCTGGTCTGGCCATGGCCACATCCATCGTTTCGGCACTGACAGGTATCCCTGTCAGAAAAACGGTTTGCATGACAGGTGAGATTACGCTGCGTGGAAAGGCATTGACGATAGGTGGGTTGAAAGAAAAATTACTCGCGGCGCATCGCGGAGGCTTGACGGATGCCATCATTCCTGTAGAGAATGCGAAGGACTTGAAGGATATTCATGATGATGTCTTGAAGGGCCTGCATGTTCATACCGTGGCGCACATGGACCAAGTGCTCGAACATGCCTTGACTCGGCTTCCAGCCGGGATGAGTATGCCCGAAAGCTTTGTGCCAGGGAGTGTCAGTGGTATTTATCTTGATGATACCGGGGCAATAGCACATTAGGAACACATTAGGAAAAAACAAAAAAAATCGGTTGACATGACATAGGGTTGTCTACTTATAGTTAGCGACCTATAGAACTCAGCGGGAGGAATAATGAATAAAGCAGATTTGATTAACCACGTGGCACAAGCAGCCGATCTCAGCAAAGTTGCAGCAGGCGAAGCTGTTGAAGCAGTGTTGAGCGGTGTAACTGGCGCCCTGGGTAAAGGCGATTCAGTTAGCCTAGTAGGTTTTGGAACATTCTCAGTGGCATCACGTGCAGCCCGTACCGCACGCAACCCACGTACCGGTGAGACCATCAATGTTGGTCCTTCCAAGGCTCCTAAGTTCAAGGCTGGTAAAGCCCTGAAAGACGCAGTCAAGTAACACATCTTTAAGCGGTTCGCCGCTTGCACCAACAGGGGCTGTTTTTTCAGCCCTTGTTTTTTGGGCGCTTAGCTCAGCTGGGAGAGCAACGGCCTTACAAGCCGTAGGTCGCAGGTTCGAACCCTGCAGCGCCCACCATTTATGCCCTGCATAACGCAGGGCTGATTTTTTGTTCGGTGCATCCGGAGCAATTGCTCCGATAAAAATGGTTGATTTTATTCCTTCAACTCATTACGTTGCGCCGCACCGAAAATATCGGTTATCCGATGTTTATGGAGCGGTAGTTCAGTTGGTTAGAATGCCGGCCTGTCACGCCGGAGGTCGCGGGTTCGAGTCCCGTCCGCTCCGCCATACCAAGCCCCCGATTTTCGGGGGCTTTTTTTATGCAACAATTTCATTTGCTTGTTTTATTCAGTAAAGGATCAAAAAGATTTAACTCGAGTGAATCGATCTCTCCGTATCAACTGTGGGTACTAAGCTTCTGCAACTGTTCGATTTCACGCAGCAGCGCCTTCCGGCGAAAGAGCAGGGTCATATGGCCGCCGCCATGACTGTGCCATAAATGGGCGGCACGAAGCCCTGCAAGCAGCAGTGCCCGCACCCTCTGTGTATTGGCCGGCTGTCGCAGGTGTTCCGATTTGCCACGCACGATAATGCGAGGCTTCATGGTGCTGATGGTTTCGCCGTAGAGATCAGCAATGGCAGCAATGATATTGGTGTGCATGGCATCGCCAAAATACCGGTGCTGTTTGGTGATGCGACGGATGCCCTCGCCCAGATGGGTGCGCAGGGCAGCATCCTTTGCCAGTCGCCTGTCCAGACTGAACAGGCCGGCGCTGTAGGTCATAAGCGCTTTGGTCTGGGGGATATCCTTGCCGTCCAGCATCTCGGCACAGATGCGAAGGCCGGTTCTCAGATGATAGAGCCCGCCGTAGATGGCTGCAGGAGATGCGTCTGGTGCAGGTTCAGCAAAAATGCTCTCTAGGCATGCATGGCAGTCCTCGGCATCAGTCAGGCCTTTGCGGGCAATGCTGTCGACCAGATAGACTGCCTGGCAGAGGGCAGCAAGCGCTATGGTTCGTTTCCTGATGGGTGATTCGGGCATGTGTGCAGCCCGTGTGTGCTGAGCAGGAGATGGATGTTGCATTTGCGTCATGCTGCCATGCTGGAGTCCTGCAGCCGGATGCTCAAGCATTGAATAAGGAGTGAGGTGTATGAATGACTTAAGACAAACCGCCCGTAGCTGCCTGTTGAAAAGTGATGTTGATGAAAAATTGCAGGCCGTACGCGCGATGTCGGTCAAATGGCAGCTGGGGCAATGCTCTTTGGATGCCGCAGCGCAATTGCCGCCGGTTGATTATCCCGGCCTGCCCGACAAACCCGAGCTCGTTGAGGGGACCAAAGTTTCACGCCGCGGTTTTGTCAGTGTGCATGGGCGAAAGGTCATGATGCATGCCATTGCGCATATCGAATTCAATGCCATCAATCTGGCGCTGGATGCAATGTGCCGGTTTGCCGGCATGCCCGAAGAATATTATGCCGACTGGTTGCAGATTGCTGCAGAGGAGGCTTATCACTTCGAGCTGATCCGTGCGAACCTACATCATCTTGGGGCGGAATATGGCGATTTTTCGGCTCATGCCGGCTTGTGGGATATGTGCGAGAAAACGGCAGCCGATGTGTTGGATCGGATGGCTTTGGTGCCGCGTGTGCTGGAGGCCAGAGGGCTGGATGTGACGCCCGGCATTCAGGCAAAACTGCTTCATGCCGGTGATGCAAATGCTGCGGGGATCCTTGATATCATCCTCAGGGATGAAGTAGGCCATGTGGCCATTGGTTCGCGCTGGTTCCGGTATATCTGTGAACAGCGGGATCTGGATCCCACGAGTACATTCTTTACCCTGCTGAAAAAGCATTACCCGAAGGGTCTGTTTGGCCCCTATAATCTGGAAGCACGCCGGCAGGCCGGGTTCTCAGAGGGGGAGATGGAGATGCTGACCCGGGGAGAGCTATAAGGACACCGAATTCATTATGACTATCCCGTAATTCAGGAGCAAAAATTCCACTCTTTGCCTACTAGTCAAAGGCTCAAGCCCGGAAGGATAATGCGCCATCTTATCTCCAAGGAGGAGAAATCGTGAAGAAAACAATGATGGTTGTTTCAATGGCTGCAATAGCAGTGGTTGGCTTGTCCACAGTTGCCGAGGCGGGTGCTGAAGGCAAGTGCAAGGCGTGCCATAATTTTACAGCAGAAAACAAGGTAGGACCAGGACTGGCCGGCGTAGTAGGGCGTGCAGCCGGGAAGCATGAAGGCTTCAAATACGGTAACAGTCTGGCGAATGCGAACTGGAACTGGGATGAAACGCATCTGCGTGAATGGATGTGCAATTCCAAGGACGCTATCAAGAAATTTACCGGCGATAGCGCCGCCAAGACCAAAATGCCACCCCAGAAGGTATGTGATGCTGCCAAGCAGGATGAGCTGCTGTCCTTCCTGAAAGGCAACTGATTCACCACTAATTGGTTATACACGGGCATAAGGAAAAGGCGGCCAGATGGCCGCCTTTTTTTGCTTTATCGAAGAGCAAATTAGTCCGCAGGATGATGTTTACAAGGCAAAAGAGCTTACTTGATCAATAGATCAATAACCTTGTCAAGACCGCCTTCGTTGATGGCATAGGAGGCTTCTGCCTGCACCTTTGGCTTGGCGTGAAATGCGATACCCATACCGGCGGCACGAATCATCGGCAGATCGTTAGCACCGTCGCCGATGGCAATCGTCTGTGACATCGGGATATTGAAAATCTCCGCCTGTTCGATCAGGGCAAGGCGCTTGGCTTCAGCATCGACGATATCGCCCAGCACACTGCCGGTCAGTTTTCCGTCGTGAATTTCAAGCACGTTGGAGCGGGTATAGTCTAGGGCAAGGAGCACCTTGAGCTTATCGGTGAAGTAGGTGAAGCCGCCCGAAACAAGGCCAATCTTCCAGCCATGCTTTTTGAGTTTGGCAACCAGCTTTTCAGCGCCTTGCGTGAGCCGGATTCGTTCCTCATAGACTTTTTCCAGTACCGAGGCATCAAGCCCTGCCAGCAACTGCACGCGTTCGGTCAGTGAAGCAGCGAATTCGAGTTCGCCGCGCATGGCGCGTTCGGTGATTTCGGCAATCTGCGCCTTGATGCCGAGGAAATCGCCGATCTCATCAATGCATTCGCACTGGATCAGTGTCGAATCCATATCCATGAAAAGCAGGCCGGGTTTGTTCAGGGTGGGTTTATTGCGTTCGCTCATGAGGCCATATCCTTGATAAGCTCATCAAGAAAGGCAATGCAGTGTTTGATCTGCGTGGGGCCATCTTCACCGGTATGCAGCAAGGTCAGGTTGCCATCCGGGGTGAGACGGAAGCTTTTCGGTTGTTGCTGCACACGCATAAGAAGCTTGCCCGGATCAATGGGTGATGTGACTGTAAAATAAAGATGCAGGCCATGCTGGCTGCTGCGGATGGCCGACAACTGCAATTGCTGAGCACGCCAACGTACCCGTCCGTTTTCGAGGCAGGCACGGGCCTCTGCAGGCATGCGACCGAAGCGGTCGGTCATTTCCTCAAACAGCAGCGATAACTGGCTGTCATCCTCGGCACGGGCAATGCGACGGTAGAGATTCAGGCGCTCTCCCGGCTGCGGTACATAATCCGGCGGCAGGATCGCGTTGGTGCCAAGATGCAGATCAAGCGGTTGCTTCGGTTTGACGACTTGCCCTCGAGCCTCAGCTACGGCGGCAGCCAGCATCTCCATGTACATGTCGAGTCCGATTTCCTCAATTTTGCCGCTTTGCTCCGCTCCCAGAAGGTTGCCTGCGCCGCGAATCTCCATGTCCTGCCGTGCCAGCAGAAAGCCGGCTCCGAGTTCGGTATGTTCGGCGATGGCCTGCAGGCGTTCGCGCGCGACAGCGGTCATGGCTCGCGGATCAGGCGTGAACAGGTAGGCATAGGCCTGACGATGGCTGCGCCCGACCCGCCCGCGAATCTGATGCAGCTGCGAAAGGCCGAGCAGATCGGCGCGTTCTACAATGAGGGTGTTGGCATTGGGGACATCCAGCCCTGATTCGACGATAGTGGTGCAGACTAGGATATGCAGCCGCCCCTCATAGAAAGAGAGCATCTGCCGATCCAGTTCGGCCGGGGACATCTGGCCATGGGCGATGCCGATTTCAGCTTCCGGAATGTCCTCGCGCAATCGCGCAGTAATGCGGTCGATACTCTTCACATGATTGTGCAGATAATAGACCTGGCCTCCGCGATAAAGTTCCCGACGAATGGCCTCATTGGCAACATGCGGGTCAAAACTGGTAACCATGGTGCGGATGGCCTCGCGCTCGGCCGGTGGTGTGCTGATGATTGAGACAGTGCGCAGGCCTGAAAGCGTCTGGTGCAGCGTGCGCGGAATAGGCGTGGCAGTCAGCGTCAGCAGATCCACGCTGGCATGCAAGGCCTTGAGTTTCTGTTTGTGTTTGACGCCGAAACGTTGTTCCTCATCGACAATCACCAGCCCCAGATCAGCGAAGTTAAAGTTGTCGGAGAGCAGACGATGCGTGCCGACGATAATCCGGATGCTGCCAGCTACCAGTTCGCGGGCGATTTCTTCGCTTTCCTTTTTTCCCTGCAGCCTGGAGATCATCGCGACCTTCAGGTTCGTGCCGGCAAAGCGCTCGCTGAAGCTGTTGAAGTGCTGGTTCGCCAGAACCGTGGTCGGCGTCATCACGGCGACCTGGCGGCCGGATGCAGCCATGACAAAGGCGGCCCGCATGGCAACCTCGGTCTTGCCGAACCCGACATCACCACAGACAACCCGGTCCATCGGCAGCAGGCGGGCAAAGTCCCCCAGTACGGCGTCAATGGCATCTGCCTGGTCATCGGTTTCCTCAAAAGGGAAACGGGCAACAAATTCCTCGTATGCCTCAAGCAGCGGACCTTCGAGCTTGCAGGCCGGGCGCTGTACGCGATTGCGCTTTGCCTCCACCTCAATCAGCTCATGGGCCATGGCCAGCAGGTCATGCTGCACGCGTTCGCGTGTACGTTTCCACTTTTCCGAGCCGAGCTTGTTCAGGGCAGGGGCTTCATCCCCGGTATAGCGGTGCAATCTGGCCAGATCTTCAACCGGTACATATACGCAGGCTTTGTCTGCATATTCGATCTTGAGGAAGTCGGCGAGATCATGTTCATGCTCGCCACCCATTGTTTCCAGTCCCTGATAGCGGCCGACGCCATGATCCTCATGCACGACAGGGTCGTTGGGCTTGAGCTCACTCAGGCTGGTGAATACATCAGCCCGCAAAATCGTGGTGCCTCGGCCACGCTTCCGCGGCAGGCGCTGTCCGAGCATCTCGCGGCCGGTGATCAGCAGCAACTTCTGCTGCGGCAGGGCGAAGCCGCATTCCAGATATCCGATCAGGCTGCAAATTGGCGCTTTGCCGGACGGCTGCAGGCTGGTGAGAAGCGGGATTTTTTCTGCAGCCAGATTCATGGCTTCAAGTATGCGTTCCTTCTGGCCGTGGCCATGCGCAATCAGTGCAATGCGCCAGCCGGATTGCAGGCGTGTTTCAAGTACCTCGCGCAGGGCATGCAGCGGGTGCGCGTGCTCCGCAAAATCGTCAATCGAGGGGACTGCTTCGATGTCGGAAGCTGGAAGCGTTGATGCGGCCACGGATGTTTCCGTGGCATACAGCTCCTGCGGACTGATGCTGGGCTCGGACGCGGCGCGCACCATCTCGAATTGGGCTCGAACCTGCGCGGCAAAGGTCAGCCGTTGATCGTTGATGCCGGTGTCGGCGTAAACAGGAGAGCTTTCCGGCAGATAGTCCTGCAGCCGTGCCGTGGATGCATAGGCGAGCGGAAGCAGCGCCTCTATGCCGGGATGCGGTCGACCGGCCTGTACGGCACTGAGCATCGGGTGCGTCCGCAAGTGCGGAAAGCGCAGGCGGAATGCTGCGGTGAAGGTTTCAATGCCTCTGGCATCAAGGATGATTTCGCGCACAGGGACTGAAGTGAATGATTGCAGCTCTTCGCCAGAGCGCTGGCTTTCGGGATCGAAACGGCGGATGGATTCGATATCGTCACCGAACAGGTCGATGCGTAGCGGTGTTTCTTCGGTCGCGGGCCAGATATCGAAAAGCCCTCCCCGGGCGGCAAATTCACCCGGACACAAGACCCGTTCGGCAGCCATCATGCCGGCTTCGCTCAGGCGAACTTTCAGTGCTGCGATATCCATCGGCATGCCGAGCTTCAGCTGCCAGACATGCGAAGCCACCGATTCGGGCGGGGCGATGCGCTGCAGCCAGGCTGGCAGCGCGGTGAGCAACAGGCCGCCGGGATTGGGTGCGTTTAGAAGGCGACCAAGTGTTGAAAATCGTTCTCCTACAATGCCATGGTGCGGGGATACACGGTCATATGGCAATACCTCCCAGGACGGGAAGCGCCAGAGAAAATTGGGGGTGTCCTGCAGGAAAAAGGCCAGTTCTTCTGCCAACTGCCGGTAGGATCGCACGTCCGGGCAAATCCAGACTGCCAGCTTACCATTGGCCTGACTGGCACGGGCCATATCGGCCAGTTGCCAGGCAAGACCGGTATACTCAGTGCGGCTGCCGGGCACATGGGATGGAAGGCTGTTGTTCATGGGGTGCGCATGCTGCCGTAATCCGTGTATGGCTTCCATGTGTTGAACACAAATATATTACCTTATCCGGGAGGGATATGGGGGTTATAGAGTGTCGGCCATGAATGATATTTCCCGGAATTCGTGTTGTGGCTATCAAACAACATGTAATATGTTAGCTTAAGTGCCGAATTTAATAGCCATTGTTTCACAGGAACGCTGCGTATAACCTAGCATGGCTAGTTGATTCGATACGGGAGATTCATGCATATTTTTTTACAGGTGACGGGAATTGATTGATGGATTTGAATTCGTTATTTGGTAAATCTGCCGGGCGCGGCAGTTCGCGCAGCATGCTCAAATCATCCCACACGATTTCATCACGGTTGCAGTTGGTGCTGGATATTATCGTTGTCGAAGCGCTGCTTTTTCTGCTTGTCTGGTTAAAGGGCGATACACCCGTCGAGATTTATTACTACCCGGCAGCCATTGCGCCGGTCCTGATGTGGCTGATCTATTCCAACTCCGGCATCCATCAGCGTTCCGCCCGACCTGTCGACCGCGCATTAAATCTGCTTTGGGCATGGAGCAAGGTGATGGGTGTGATGATCGCCTGGACCTTTATCACCAAGGGCGCAGAGATGTATTCCCGTCAGGTCATCCTGACATGGTATGCTGTAGGCGCCATTGTCCAGATAGCCGTTCATGTCGGCACCATCCGTTTGATGAAGACCTATTCTCTAAAGCACATGGAAACGATTCCGTCCCTGATCGTCGGCAACAACGAACTGGCCGCTTATCTTGTGGAGCATATCAACAGCAACCCGTGGACGGCTCATAAAATTGTCGGGTTTGCCTGTGATCTTGCCGAGGGCGAAGCGTTGCTTGTCAAAGGGGTGCCCAGGCTCGGCGGTAAAGACGAACTGCGGCAGCTGGTTCAAGAGCATCAGATTCGGCGTGTTTATTTCGCTCTGAAGATGGAGACAAGTCATGAGCTGCGCCAGATGCAGCTGGATATTCTCGATCTGAACGTCGATATTGTCTGGGCTCCGGATATTTTCAGCCTGCATATGATCAGCCCGAGCGTCAGAGAGATTTCTGGCGTGCCTCTCTATTACTTGTCCGACACTCCCATCAGGGAAGGTGCTTTGGTGGCGAAGCTGCTGATGGATAAGACCCTGTCCATGATCGCGCTGATTTTACTATCTCCCATCATGCTTGTTGCTGCGCTTGCCGTGAAGCTGAGTTCGCCCGGGCCGATTTTATACCGGCAGGAGCGCCATGGGCTGGACGGTAAGATCATCTCGGTGCTGAAGTTCCGCAGCATGAGGGTGCATGAAGAGAAAGAGGGTGAAGTGACGCAGGCGAAGAAGGGTGATCCGCGACTGACGAAGGTGGGGGCCTTCCTGCGCAGAACCAGCATTGATGAGTTGCCGCAGCTGTTCAACGTGTTGCAGGGGGATATGTCACTGGTCGGGCCGCGCCCGCACGCTAAGGAGCATAACGCTTTCTTTGCCGACAAGATTTCAGCTTATATGTCCCGTCATCGTATTCCTCCCGGCATCACAGGGCTCGCGCAGGTCAATGGCTGTCGAGGCGAAACGGATACGCTGGATAAAATGGAAAGGCGCGTGGCCTATGATCTGGAATATATAAACAACTGGTCGATATGGTTGGATATAACCATTTTGTTCAAAACCGTTTTCACGCTGTTTTCAAAAAATGCTTACTGACGGTCTTGTTGCAATGCATAATACGATGACAGATTTGATCGTTACCTTGCATCAGGCTCTGGCTAGATGACATCGAAGGCTGCAGATCTTAGGTATTCATCCGTAATAGTCATTTTTGGGTGGTCTGTTGTTGCAGCTGTCCTGCTGTGGCTGGGCCTGTTTATTTTAACGGGGGAGCGGTTCAACGTAGTTCGATGGATCAGTTATCTTGTACCGTGGCTATCCGGACTTCTCTTGATCCTGGGAGCTGTATCGGTTGTGCTCAGGAAGCGGGCACTGGCTGTTTGTATGTTTGTACTGGGCGCGTTGATGGCCTATCCGTATCTGCATCAATTTATTCCTTCGCAGGTTGAAGTACATACGAAGCATGCGCTGTATAAGGTGATGACCTACAGTAAAATGGGGCGAAATCATGATATAGGCGCAGTTGCCCGGGTGGTCTCGAAAAAAAAGCCGGACATCCTGTTTATGCAGGAAATTAGCGAAAAAGAAGCCGGCGAATTGGTTCGTCTCCTTTCCGGGGTGTATGCGGTGCCCCTGTCTTATTTTGCTGATGATCACTATGGCCTGATTCTCAGCCGTTACACGGTTGTCTCCCGGTTGCAGAAAGGGGATGGCTCGCTTGCTGCGGATATTTTATTGCCGGAAGGGAAGATCCGAGTTTGGAATGTACATTTGCAGAAATCCTTATCCAGCACTGATGTGCAGTACAAGCTGGTTGAACAGCTGGCCGAACGGATTGGCAAGGAGAGCGGTCCGGTGCTTGTGGCCGGGGATTTTAATGCCACTGTTCTCAATACCCCTTATGTGATGATAAGAAGTATGCTGGATAATGCCTTTGAAAAGGTCGGATTCGGATTCGGGTTCACCTTTCCGTCTCCGGCCAGGCGCATGGGGGCGCTGACGCCGTTTATGCGCATAGATCATATTTTTTTCAATAGCCGGTTCACGGCCCATCAGGCATATGTTGTGCATGATGCCGGCGGTTCGGATCACTATCCCGTTGTGGCGCTACTGTCCCTGACAAGGGGGGGCAGATGATCCGGATGTTTTTCTGTTCAGTTTTGCTTGCCTTGGTGATTCAGACGCAAGCGCAGGCAGGAGAATCGATTTCATTTACTGCGACGGCAACGGACCTGTCGGTTGTAGAGCGGACGATTCCCTATACAACATCACGCATCCGGATAACGGATCACGCTGGCAAGTCGAGGGAATACCCCCTGAAATACCAGACCCTGTTTTATACGGATGGATTGATTCCGTCTGGTTCTCATGCCGGGCAATATTTTGGTGGCCTGGTTGGTGCTGATGGCAAAGCCCTTCTGGATGATCGTGGCCAGGCGGTTCTTTCAGATGTGCCTGATGGCAATGCGATTGTACCTGATGGGCAAGGCGGCCTTCGTATGTTGACCCATTTCGAATATGCATCGATGGATTCGGCAGGCCGCAACATCTATCGCCATTATCCGATGTTTGTCGGCATCAGCGGGCTTGAGCAGGACCCTGAAAACGGTCGCCTGAACTTGCGCAGTTTTGACAAACGCAACTATCGCGAGGTGGATGGTATCTGGACACCGTGCGTTCTGACGGTCAGTGCCTGGGGCAGCCAGCTGAGCGCGGAGGAAAATGAACCGGACGCGCGCCTCTGGGCCATGGGCATGCCGGGAAAGAAGGAAGGTCTCGCCACTCTTCCATACATGCAAAACTATATCCGGGAGTATCCCGTACAGGTTTCAACTCCCTACCACTATGGCCATATGCTTGAGTCCCGGATTGGGGCTGGTGGCACGGAATCCATTATTCGCCACTACAGTATGGGGCGATTCTCGCATGAAAAGATTGAAATCATGCCGGATGGCAGAACTTCCTATATGACCGATGATAAGCCTTTTGCGGCATTATTTATGGCCCTTGCCGATACCAAAGATGATCTTTCGGCCAACGCGCTATATGCCGCTCGTTGGGATCAGACATCCGAGAAGGGAGCTGGTGCGGCACGCCTGCGATGGATCCGGCTGGGCCATGCGACGGACAGCGAAATCAAGCGCATGATCGATAAAGGCATTTCTTTTCTGGATATCTTCGATACGGCCCCTGTCCCGGCCATTGGTTTTACTACGGTGCGTACAGGTGAGGGGCATGCACGCGAGTATCTGCGTTTGAAGCCCGGCATGGAGCAGGCGGCAGCATTTCTTGAGTCGAGACGATATGCAGCCTATCTGGGTGCCACAACCGAGTTTTCCAAATCCGAAGGGCTTGCTTTCAACAAGGCTGACAAAAAACTTTATCTTGCCATGTCAAAGGTCTCAGGAGGCATGGCGAACGATATTGGCCACATCCGGCTTTCTGAAGTGAAGGCCGGTGCTATCTATGAACTGGACCTGACTGTAGAACATCCTGAGGACCAGCACGGCAATCGTATCGAAAGCGAGTGGATGGCGGATTCGATGCATGCAATAGCTGCGCTGACAGGCACAGACCGTCTGGTTGCAGACAGGGATGGCAATACGGCGGAAATTCATGACGTTGCCAATCCAGATAATCTCAGCTTCTCCGCAGCCAGCCGTTATCTGTTTATCGGTGAGGATAGTGATATGCATGTGAACAATTTCCTCTGGGCCTATCATGTCGATAGCGGTGAGCTGGTGAGTCTGCTATCAGTGCCGGCGGGTGCGGAAATCGGAGGCCTTAGGGTGATCGATAATCTCAATGGCTTTATGTATATCCTTTGCAACTACCAGCACCCCGGCGCAAAGGGTGCGGCAAAACCTGATCTTGAGTTGGCCATGGAACGGGAGAGTCCTGAGTATGCGGCAGGTCGTTATCAGCATGCTGCTGTCGGGTACCTGGTCATTGAACATGCAGCTCCGGGAACCTTGCCGTGGATGCGGCCATAGTATGACCGCAGCACACTTCATTTGTGTTTCTGCTAGGGTGAATTTGCAAGCTTCTGATATGCCCTGAATTTTCGGGAGGGGAGGGAAATGATAAAGACAATTTTTGTATTGTGCGAAGCATCGGAAGTCGATATTCCCCTGCTGGAACAGGCACGTATTCAGGCAGTTGCCTTCAACAGCAGGCTGTATCTGATTCATGTTGCCGCCCCCGATCCGGATTTTGTCGGGTACGACGATGTTGGCCCCCAGCACGAACGTGACTGGCGGGCAGATTCCTTGCGTGAAGAGCATCGGGAGCTCCAGCGTCAGGCGGAGACGTTGATCGAACAGGGTATTGATGCGGTAGCGCTCCTGCTTCAGGGCCCAACGGTGACGACGGTCCTGAGCGAAGTTGAGCGGTTGCATGCGGACATGTTGATCATCGGAGACCATCATCGGGGATCATTTCACCGAATACTTTCTGGTAGTGACAGTGCGGAAACAATTCGTCAGGCCCCGTGCCCTGTGCTGATCGTCCCCTTGAAAAGCTGAGTGCGGTTGATGGGGAAAAGGGCCGCATGGTTTATCACTGCAATGGCTGTATTGGCAGGGTTGTCATGCCTTAAATTCGCGCAGCATTATTACACATCGTCCGTGGCTCTCCGGCTTGACCCGACACATGAAACGCAGTTTGCGACGGATAATGACCGGTTGGTAAAGCAGGAGAGCGGGAATAAGCGGATCGTTCTTTTCGGGGACTCGCGCACAGAGATGTGGCACGGTTTTCCTTTTCCGGATGGATATGAGTTGATAAATCGTGGTATCGGAGGGGATACCACCTCTCAGGCCCTGCTTCGTTTGAGCAGGGACGTGCTGAAGCTGGCTCCCAATATTGTGGTGATTCAGGTAGGAATCAATGATCTGAAGGCGATCGGCATTTTGCCCGAGAAAGAATTGCAGATTATTGAGCGGACAAAGGAGCATCTAAAGCTGATGCTGGATCAATTAAAGCGGTCAAACATTCATGTGCTGCTGCTGACTGTTTGGCCTGCTGGTAAGCCGGATCTAATGCGCCGCGTAATCTGGTCGGATGAAATCAATAAGGCCGTTGCAGAAACGAACAGGTTTATTCGCCGTCTGGCAGGTGAAGGTGTTACGGTGATTGATTGCGATCCTCTCTTTAGTCATGAAGGTATCATGCGTCAGCAGTATGCAGAGGATACACTGCATCTGAATGCAAGCGGCTACGAGGCGATAAACCGGCTTTTGCAGACACCGCTGGCTGCGTTTGCCTCAGCAAACCAGGCACATCACTGATGTTATTTACCTCAATTGATTTTGCCGTCTTCCTGGTTGTAGTACTTGCCGCATACTGGTTGTTGCGCGGCCGCCTTACCCCCCAGAATTTATTATTGCTTGCTGCCAGCTATTTCTTTTATGGCTACTGGGATGTGAGATTCCTCTATCTGATTGTGATTTCCACAGTGGTGGACTACTCATGTGCCCAGATGATCGATCGCGGCAGCATGGCCCTGACAGACAGGATCAAGGCATCCGGGTTTCTGCTTGCATCAGCACTCCTGTTTGTTGTGCCCGATTACAGTGTTGTCCAGTTTGAGCACAGCGGATTCCAGCTTTCCCTGCAAGTGGTGTGGGCACAGATGTTTGCCCAGACTTTCGGCTGGAAGGTTTTTGCAGCCAGCGTGATAGCGGTGATGATCGCCAATCTGGGCTATGCCCGTTTGCAGAAGCTGGATGAGGCGCACAAACGTAAAGGCTTCATTATCGCCAGTGTCGTTGCAAACCTGTCAATTCTCGGTTTCTTTAAATATTTTAACTTTTTCGCCGATAGTTTCAGCGCCATGTCCCAGACCCTCTTCGGCATCACCCCGGAATGGTACACGCTGGATATTATCCTGCCGGTTGGAATTTCTTTTTACACCTTCCAGACCATGAGCTACACCATTGATGTCTATAGGCGAGAGTTGAAGGCATCGAAAAGACTGATTGATTTCGCTGCCTATGTGTCGTTCTTTCCGCAGCTTGTCGCCGGCCCCATTGAGCGTGGCAAGCATCTGTTGCCTCAATTTCAAAAGCTTCGGCCGGTGCCTGTGCGCGACGATGTGCGGGAGGGCTGCTGGCTGATTGCCTGGGGCTTGTTCAAGAAGCTCGTGATTGCCGACAATCTTGCCCTAGTTGTTAACCAGACCTTTGCGCCATTCGACCAGATGGTGGCTGGGGCCACCACGCCTGAGGACGGGCTGCGGCTGCTGGTGGCGCTGTACGCTTTTGCCTTGCAGATTTACTGCGATTTTTCGGGCTACACGGATATCGCGCGTGGTACGGCCAGATTGTTTGGATTCAACCTGATGATCAATTTCAGGCTACCGTATTTCGCTACCGACCCTTCCAGCTTCTGGCGGCGCTGGCATATCAGCCTTTCCACCTGGCTGCGTGATTACCTGTATATTCCGCTGGGCGGCAATCGTGGCACGTCACTGATGACCTATCGCAATCTTTCCCTGACCATGCTGCTTGGCGGGCTTTGGCACGGCGCATCATGGACATTCGTCATCTGGGGTGCCTATCAGGGAGCGTTGCTGTGTATCTACCGGGCGCTAGGTATTGATGGTGAAAGGGCCGGGTTCCCTGCATGGAAGAAGGTTTTGATGATGCTTTTCTTCTTCCAGCTTACCTGCATCGGCTGGTTGATCTTCCGGGCCCAGAATGTTGAAACGATCAGTATTTTTCTTGATTCCATTTTCCTGCACCCGTTCGGTTCGGAGCAGGCATGGCTCGATCTGAAAACAGTTTTTTTCTACGCCTGGTTCCTGATGCTGTTTCAGGTGATTCAATACCGCACCGGCAATCTGAATCCGATGGCGAACTGGCACTGGTTTGTGCGCTTGAATGTATGGATCTATGTCATCATGTCGCTGCTAACGCTGGCCAGTTCCAGCGGACGGGAGTTTATCTATTTTGCCTTCTAGTCTGATAAAACGCCTTATGCTGCTGGTCTTTATGGCGCTCTGGATATGCTTTGCCGGTGAGATGTTCCTGCGTGCATTTGATCCGCAACCAATGCTGCCACGCTATGTGCAGGCCGGAGATTTCGGGATTCGGGTGAATATGCCGAATCAGGTCTATGTGCATAAGACGCCTGAATACCGTGTTGAGATACGGACCAATAACAGGGGAATGCGCGCGAATGTCGATTACACTTACGAAAAGCCTGCCGGGGTGAAGCGGGTTGTTGTGCTTGGAGATTCGTTCGGCATGGGATACGGCGTAAAGCTTGAGGACACCTTTACCGAGCAAATGCGACGCAAGCTGGAATCGTCGCTCGGGAAGAAGGTGGAGATCATCAACCTTTCCGTTTCAGGATATGGCACGGCCGAGGAGTTGCTGATGCTGCAGCATGAGGGGGTAAGGTATCATCCTGATCTCGTGCTGCTGGCCTGGCATGCCACCGATCCGGATGACAACCTGCGCTCAGGCCTGTTCGCGGTAGAGCATGGCAAGCTGGTACGAAGAAATGCAACCTATCTGCCGGGTGTGAAGATCAGGGAGTATCTGTTCAGTTTTGCCATCTATCGCTGGCTGGCCGGAAATAGTCATTTTTACAACTGGTTACGCGATTTTGCCGGTTCTAAAATCAAGCAGGTGATGGCTACCATGAAGCGCACGAAGGTCGATTCGGCTTCGAACGACTCCGTGAGCAGCAAGGAAGGCCCGGATTATTCGCTTTCGATTGCATTGCTTGATGCCGTGAAGCTGGAGACTGAAAAGGCAGGCGCGAAGCTGCTGTTGCTGGAAATCCCGGTTCGCGTATCCCGGACGGAATATCTTCCCTGTATGCCTGAAGAGATTCGCCGTCGATTTGATGTAGTCAGTCCGATCAAGGTTTTTCAGCAACATGCCGGAAGCCTGTTATACTGGGAAAAATCTCATGGTCATTTCACACCTTTAGGCTGTGAAATTGTTGCAGGGTCGCTTGCGGAAGCCGCGACTAAAATGCTTGCGACTCAATCCGGGAATAGTGAGGGGATATGAATATGGGGAATACCGGTTCAGGCACTAGAATTGCAATTGCGGGTACCGGTTACGTCGGCCTGTCCAATGCAGTGCTGCTGGCACAGCATAATGAGGTGATAGCGCTGGATGTTATTGCAGAGAAAGTGGCGATGCTCAACCGACGAGAATCTCCGATTGTTGATGCCGAGATTGAGGATTACCTGCAAAATAAGCCACTGAATCTGAAAGCCACACTGGACAAGCAGGACGCTTATGCAGGCGCTGATTTTATCGTGATTGCCACGCCGACCGACTACGACCCTGAAACCAATCATTTTAACACCAGCTCGATCGAGGCTGTGATAGGGGATGTTCTGGCGATTAATCCCGGTGCGATCATGGTGATCAAGTCCACTGTGCCCGTGGGCTATACCGAAAAGGTCAAAGCCCAGTTTGGCATAGATAATATCTTTTTCTCCCCCGAGTTTCTGCGCGAAGGGCGTGCCCTGCATGATAACCTTTATCCATCGCGCATCATCATCGGGGAGCGTTCCGAGCGTGCCGAGACATTTGCGAAACTGCTGCAGCAAGGGGCTCTCAAACAGGATATCCAAATTCTGTTTACTAATTCCTCCGAAGCCGAAGCCATCAAGTTATTTGCCAACACTTATCTTGCTATGAGGGTGGCGTACTTTAACGAACTGGACACTTATGCGCTTACCCGTGGTTTGGATACGCGACAGATCATCGACGGTATTTGCCTGGATCCGCGCATCGGCGGCCACTATAACAATCCTTCCTTCGGATATGGAGGCTATTGCCTGCCCAAGGATACCAAGCAGTTGCTGGCCAATTATCAGAATGTTCCTCAGAGCCTGATGCGCGCCATTGTCGAGTCCAATACCACGCGCAAGGATTTTATCGCCGAAAGCATTATCAGGAAAAATCCCAAGGTTGTGGGAATTTACAGACTGATCATGAAGTCCGGCTCGGATAACTTCAGGGCATCAAGCATTCAGGGGATAATGAAACGGATCAAAGCCAAGGGCATTGAGGTCATTGTTTACGAACCGGTTCTGAGTGAACGGGAGTTTTTTCATTCCCGCGTAGTGACTGATCTGAGCGCCTTCAAGAAGGAGGCTGATGTGATTGTCGCCAATCGCATGACTGATGATATCCGGGATGTTCAGGATAAAGTTTATACCCGCGACCTGTTTGGCAATGATTGAACGAAGTAAGAAACAATGATGAATACGAGCATTCATGAGCAGCCTTGATAACCAGCCCGTCAAGGGATCAGAAATTACCCGCGGCTCATTGTTGGCCAGGAATACTCTCTGGAATACACTCGGGCTGATTTTGCCATTATTTGTCGGATTGTTAGCCATGCCATTCTTGGTTCATGGGCTAGGAACCGAGCGATTTGGCGTGCTGACAATTGCGTGGATGGTAATCGGATACTTCAGTATTTTTGATTTTGGTCTGGGCCGGGCGCTTACCAAACTTGTTGCTGAAAAGCTTGGGGGAGAGGATCACAGCTCCATCCCTTCCCTGATCTGGACAGCGACGGTCATGATGGGGTGTGCCGGTCTGATCGGGGCCGTCGTTGTTGCCCTGTTGGCTGAGCAGATGGTTTATTCCTGGCTGAATATCGGAGAAGCATTTCAGCCTGAATCGCTGAACACCTTTTATATCCTGGCAGTATCTATTCCATTTGTTATTGCCACCACAGGCTTTCGAGGCGTTCTGGAGGCGTACCAGAAATTTGCCATTATCAACATCATCCGCATTCCGCTTGGGTTGTGGACTTTTTTAGGGCCGCTGGTCGTACTGCCATTCTCTGTTTCGCTGGATGCTATTGTTCTCGCTCTTCTCGGTGGCCGCATTGTTGGTGCTTATGCCTATTATCACTACTGCATGAAAACAGTGTCCGAGCTCAGGACAACGGTTCTTATTGATAAGGCAGCTATCAAGCCCCTGTTAAGCTTTGGCGGATGGATGACGATCAGCAATGTGATCGGACCGTTGATGGTATATCTGGATCGGTTTCTAATCGGCTCGCTGCTGACGATGACGGCTGTTGCATATTATGTTGCACCTTATGAGATGGTTACCAAGCTCTGGCTGATCCCGATGGGGCTGATTGGTGTCCTTTTTCCCGCATTTTCTACCATGTTGAGTTCAGATAAAACACGTGCCGCTCAATATTATTCAAGGGCTTTGAATCTTATCTTTTTTTCAATGCTCCCGATTTTTCTGGTTATCAATACGTTTGCGTTTGAGGGGATGAGTGCTTGGTTGGGAGCTGAGTTTGCCGCGAACAGCACGAAGGTTCTCCAGTTATTGGCTATGGGTGTTTTCATTAATTGCATAAGCCGGATGCCCTTCGTTTTGATTCAAAGCGCCGGAAGACCGGACATTCCGGCAAAGTTATATATGATTGAACTTCCCTTTTATTTATTTGGACTATGGTTTGCCTTGCAGTACGCTGGCATTCAGGGAGCTGCTTTTGTCTGGATGTTTAGGGTGCTCATTGATGCCGTTGCATTTATTATTATTGCCTCAAGGGTGGTTCCTGAAACCAAGGGAGGTGGGCGTACATTAATGATGGTGAGCCTTGGCTTGGCAATATTGTGGCTTGTTACCTTGGTGGATGGAGTCGTAGTTAAAAGCACTTTGCTATTGATTGCAGTGCCCATAATAATCTATTTCGCCTGGAGCAGAGGTCTGGATGCAAGTGATCGGAGTAGAATATTAAGTGTATGGATCAAAAATTAGATTGTTCATATGTCTAAATCATAATTGGTGGCTTGTTTATGCAGTGTAAAATTTGCGGAAATATTGAAAACAACCGTTCTTACGATGCCAGGGAACAGATGTATGGCACGGCTGAGAAATTCACGTATTTTCAATGTGCGTTGTGCGGGTGTTTGCAAATCTCCGAAATTCCTTCTGATATGAGTAGATATTATGAAGGATCATATTATTCACACAGCCTGTCCCCATCAAAAAATAAGGCGAGGCAGATATTGAACAGGATTAGATCCAGTTATATGGTTCTAAATGAAGGCCTTTTTGGACGACTTGTGTGTGCGTTGTTTCCTAAGCGTGACTTGGCAAGCATTGGGAATATTCCACTTTCTCGAGACTCACATGTTGTCGACATAGGCTGCGGGGCAGGAGGGCTTCCCTACCAAATCAAAGAAGCCGGCCTAAACAATGTGCTGGGCATTGATCCATTTATTGAGAAAGACATAACATATGATAATGGCACGAGAATCGAGAAAAAAACTATTTTTGATCTCGATCAACCTCAGGATTTGATTATGTTTCACCACTCATTTGAGCATATGAGTGCACAGTTGGAGACGCTTGAGAAAGCAAAATCACTTTTGAAACCAGGTGGTACTGTGCTGGTCAGAATTCCAACTGTTTCCTCTTATGCATGGAGGCGCTATGGGGTTAACTGGGTGCAATTAGATGCCCCCAGGCATTTTTTTCTCCATTCAGTAAACAGCATTAAACTACTGGCTGAAAATGCTGGCCTTGAGATGTACCACCATTTCTATGATTCGTGGTCTTTCCAGTTCTGGGGTAGTGAGCAGTGTGAAAAAGGAATTCCATTGTGTGGTGGCGATTCATATGCAGAGGATCCCGGCCGATCAATTTTTTCCAGAGATGAAATAGCTGCATATGAGCGCCGGTCCAGTATTGCCAATGCTGTTCATGATGGGGATTCAGCTTCATTCTATTTTAGGGCCAGATAATATGGGAAGTACATTGAGCAACTGCGGGAATCACTGTGTTAAATTCTGAGAAGGTATTGATTAGAAATACTCCCTGGCCAATTGCGCTATTAATTGTTTCTTTCGTCATGCCAATCGAGTTTTCAATTCACCTTGGCGATCTACTGATCACACCCACCAGGTTTTTGTTAATTCTCTTCATTGTGCCTGTAATTCTGAAATCTGCTAAATTTTCAAAAATCGAGTTATATGAATATCTCCTCATGGGTTATGCCTTGTGGATTCTTGTTTCAATGACGGTTAATTATGACATTATCAAGTCATTTGAGAGTGGCGGGGTTTTGGTGCTAGAGGCCCTTGTCAGTTATTTTGTCGTGAAGTGTTATATTACTACCGTTAACCATATCCAAAGCCTGCTCAAGTTCATTGCTGCAATTGCCATCATTTTGCTTCCGTTTCTGGTTATTGAAAATATTACCGGCGCCCATTTCTTTCATAATTTCTTTTCGTCGATAACGGGCTTCCATTATCCCCTGCGTTATGAAGAGCGGCTGGGGTTAACCCGTGCATACGGCCCGTTTAGTCACCCTATACTATCGGGGGTCTTTTTTGCAGCACTGATTGGATTTTTTTGGTATGGCGCAAGGCATTCATTAACAAAAAAATTATGGCAAATGTCTATTCTGGCCGGAGCTGCGTTCACCTCGCTATCTTCAGCGCCAATCCTGATGGTTATATTTCAGGTGGCAGCGATTTTCTGGAATAGAATTGCCGACAGGATCAAGGTCCGGTGGAAACTTGTTGTTGCCGGCATGGCAAGTTTGTATGTTTTCTTGTTTTTCTGGTCTCCCTATTCTCCGGTGATGGTGATTCTGTCCAAGATAACCATGGATCCGCAGACCGCGTATTGGAGAATGCTCATCTGGGATTATGGAACTGCCGAGGTTGGCAGGAATCCGGTCGCCGGGATCGGTTTTGGTGACTGGATTCGACCTGTGTGGATGATTTCAGATTCTGTTGATAACTTTTGGTTGCTTCAGGCCATGCGATACGGGCTTCCAGCCGTTTTGTTTTTAGCTGTGGCTGTTCTTCTATTAATGCTCAAAGTGAATTCTCTCAAGGATCAAGCAGAAAACAAGGAATACAAAATGATCTCGCTTGGTTGGATTGTATCGGTCATATCCATCGTGATGGTTGGCTTTACAGTTGATTTTTTTGGAAACAACAGGCCCTTCTTCTTCTTCTTGATGGGCATAGGGGCCGCAATAGTAAATATGCAACAATTGGCTCTAAAAGATGCTCCAAAGGACATAAGCTAGATGGAACTGTCGATTATCATCATTAGCTACAACACAAAAGACATGACCATCGAGTGTATCCGGTCGGTGATTGAGCAGACTAAAGAAGTGGATTATCAACTGATCGTTCTTGATAACAATTCATCCGATGGCTCGGCTCAGGCGATTAAAAGCAACTTCCCCGATGTTCAACTGATCGAATCAAAGGAAAATCTCGGATTCGCCAAGGGAAACAATGTTGCAGCGCTAGAGGCATCCGGCGAACACCTGCTTCTTCTTAATCCGGACACACTCATTCTCGATCATGCCATAGACAGGCTCTATGCCTTTGCGCGTTTGAGCCAGGGCGAAGGGATATTTGGCGGAAGAACATACCTTGGTGATGGAACGCTTGACCCGACCTCCTGCTGGAAAAAGCCATCATTATGGAGTTTGTTCTGTTTTGCTGTCGGTTTAACAGCTGCGTTCAAGCGAAACAGGTTCTTTGATCCTGAATCATACGGGAGCTGGCAGCGGGACTCTGTAAGGGAGGTGGACATTGTCACCGGCTGTTTTCTTCTGCTTAAAAAGGAAACGTGGGACAGGCTGAATGGATTTTCTCCGGACTTTTTTATGTATGCGGAGGAAGCTGATCTCTGCTTGCGAGCAAAAGAGGCCGGGGTTCAGCCAGTGATTTTTCCTGATGCCAAAATCATTCACTATGGAGGAGCTTCGGAAAAAGTTGTCGCAGATAAAATGGTTCGCATGCTGACATCAAAAGTGAAGCTGATTCGTAAACATTGGAATACCAGACTGGCGGTTTGGCTGGGGACAGTATTCTATCTTACAGGGGCCTATATCAGGGCCTGGAATCCTGTAGGTGTTTTGTTTCCATCGGAAAAGGCACTACAGTGGAGAGAGATTTGGGCACGGCGCAAAGAGTGGGCATCCAGTCAATGAATCCATTCATCAGGCTGTGGCGAATACTGAGAACATCGGGACTCGGTTCAGTGTACAAAACGATTAAAATGCGTCTAAGACGTTTCTTTTCGGAGGAAGCCCATATTGTTTTGAGGTATGAACAAGGGAATGTCGGCATCAAGTTAATGAGCGGTATGGCATACGATAAATATGCGCACTTATCAGATGTTCCCGAAAGAGATATCCGGCAAATATGCGAGGCGATTGGGGATCAACAAGCGGAAAAAATGTTTCTTCTGTTTGAACAGGGAGCGACATTCTGGCTGATCATGGGTGAAGAGAAGATTGCCGGGTACTGGTGGAGTATTGAGGGAAAATACCTGAAGCAGTGGTATATCCCTTTGAAAGATGATGATGTTGTGTTTTTTTCGGCAGTGGTGCTTCCGGAGTGGCGAGGACATTCGATTTCGCCTGCGGTACTGATTCAGATTATCGAGAAAAGAATGCCAGAAAACATTTCAATTTATCTTGATGTTGAAACATGGAATGAATCTGCAATCAGGGCCTGGCTAAAAGCTGGCTTCGTTCGGTTGGGTGTGTATCCCGCGATAGGCAGCGCGAACACTGCCGGGTCATTTTGAAGTTGTATGCCAAAAAAGGCCTTCTGGTCAGGCTGAGTTATCTGGCGATATCGCTTGTTGTGTGGGCGTGCACCCTTGGTGGAAGGTTGTTCGGTTCAAGGGCCGTTGTGTTTTGTTATCACGGGATCAGGGATCGCACAGCGGATTTGTTCCGAAGGCAAATGAAGATGATTTCGGGGAGGGTCATTCAGCTTGAAAATCTAGCCGATGGTCCATCGCGCGGATTTGCAAAGCCATCCGTAGTCATCACGTTTGATGACGCTTTTGAGAATCTGTTGGTCAATGCATTGCCGACCCTTGAGCAGTTAAGAATCCCAGCCTCAGTGTATGTGGTCACGGACTGTATGGGGAGCGCCCCCGGCTGGCTGCATGGAAGCGGACATCCCGATGAGAATGAAAATTTGATGAGTGAGGAGCAACTCAGGGTGCTTGCAGCAAATCCGATGGTTTCTATCGGCAGCCACTCCCACACACATCCTAGGCTTGTCTCTTTGGGTGGAAATGACCTTCAGAATGAATTGACCCGGTCCAAAAGCATGCTTGAGAAATTGACGGGGCAGGACGTAGAAGTATTGGCATATCCACATGGCTCCTACAATGGAACGGTTTCAGAGGTTGCTCAGGGATGCGGGTTTAGCCAGAGGTTGACCCTTGATGAGCGCATGGTGCATATGGGGTGCGCCGACGGGGATGTCGGGCGATTTTCAATGGAACCGGACGCTTGGATGATTGAATTCAAGCTGACGGCCGATGGTGCATATTCCTGGCTCTACTATTTCAGGCGCATGATCCGATCTTGTGAAAAACTGCCGGGGAAATAAATTGACTTATGCAGTAAAATTGATTGATCTGAATGAGTGGCTTGCGGCGGCAAAGTCCTTTAATGACTATGCCTTTACTCATTTCTGGGAGTATGCAAAGAAGGCCGCAGACCGGGTAGGGGCAGCCTCTGAACATGTCGCAGTTTATACCGAACACGGGGCACTCGCCGGGCTATGCAATGTTCGCATCAAAAGATTGCCCCTGGGCATGGGCGGCATTGCCTATGTAAGCGGAGGCCCGATGGTGGACCAAGGCGAAGGAAGTGTGGAAAAGCACCTTCCCTATGTCCTCGGCGCATTGAGGCGCAGGTATGTCACAGGGCAGGGTTTAATTCTGAGAATCTCACAGCGCCACAAGATGATCCGATATCGGGATATTGAAGAGGCAATATACAGGCAGTGTGAATTTGAAACGCATGGCTGCACAAATGCGACCATCCTGATTGATCTTAGGCCGGAGCTTGAGAAAATTCGCATGGGCTTTCACCAAAAGTGGCGCAATGTGTTGAATAAAAGCGAGCGCCAGCAAATTGAAGTCGTGGCCGGAGGAGACATGCGGCTTTTTGATGATTTTTCCATGCTGTTCAGTGACCTGGTAGCGAGTAAGGGGTTTGATGTTAATCTGGATGACCATTTTTTTGCAGATGTGCAGCGACACTCTCCATCGCAGGAGCAGTTCCACATTGCGATTGCATATCATGATGGGCAAGCCGTCGCCGGCCATCTTTCAAGTATCTGTGGCGACACTTCGGTTTACCTGCTCGGTGCTGTCAATGAAGCTGGAAGAAAGTTGGGTGCCGCCTACCTTCTGCAGTGGCACACAATATGTGAATCGAAACATCATGGATGCAGCTGGTATGATCTGGGCGGAATCGACAGACAGGAAAACCCGCATGTTTTTCTGTTCAAGCAGCGCATGGGTGGAGAAGAAACAGAGATTGCTCATGTTTTCCAATGCGCAGAAGGTCTCAGGGGAACGGTTTCTTTATTGCTGGAGAAAACATACAGGGCGGTCAGGCCCTCTTGAATGTTGAAATCATAGGTTGTGGGTGAGCTTGCTATGAGCAAATCGAAAAAAATATTGGCCGTGGCTTCCGGTGGAGGGCATTTCATACAGTTGCTTCGACTCCGTCCTGCATTTGAAGGGCATCAGACCTGTTTTGTTACTACGATCAATGGCTATCAGGAGACCCTGGGTGGAGCACGCTGCTTTGTTGTGCGAGATGCTTCCCGCTGGGACAAAATCGGTCTGGTTATCATGCTGCTGCAACTCACCGCAGTGTTTATCCGGGTTCGTCCAGATGTCGTGATCACTACCGGTGCTGCTCCGGGAGTCTTTGCCGTTCGTCTGGCCAAACTTTTTTGTGCCAGAACGCTGTGGCTCGACAGTATTGCCAATGCAGAAGAGATATCCTTGTCTGGAGAGCTGGCAGGCCCTCATGCCGACCTGTGGCTGACCCAGTGGCCGGAGCTTGAAAGGGCAGGCGGCCCGGTTTTCAAGGGGCGTGTACTTTGATTTTTGTGACTGTCGGAACCCAGTTAACCTTTGATCGCCTGATTCAGTCTGTCGATGAATGGGCTGCTACAACCGATGAGGAGGTGGTGGCTCAGATCGGGCCATCCGAATTGAAGCCCGTTCATTCGAAATGGCAGCAGTTTCTAACCCCGGATGAATTTACGGTATACATGAAGCAGGCGAGAGTCATCGTCGCCCATGCCGGTATGGGGTCGATCCTGACGGCTCTGCAGCTTCAGAAGCCCATCGTCATTTTGCCCAGGCAAGCTGCGCTAAACGAGCACAGGAATGACCATCAGATAGCCACAGCAGGACGGTTCAGGGAAATACAGGGCATTCATGTGGCGATGAATGAAACGGAGCTGCTGGGCATCTTGCAGAATTTGAACACACTTTCTGCCAGCGATGGTGTCGGGCCTTATGCTTCCGGTGAATTGATCTCGACAATAAGAAATTTTATCGAGGACGAGTTCATTTGATCTCCATCGTCATCCCGGCCCATAACGAAGCCCGGACCATTCAGGCCACCCTGTCGGGCCTGTTGCCGGGCATTAAGTCGGGTGAGTTTGAAGTTGTTGTTGTTTGCAATGGCTGCAGCGACCGTACTGCAGATGTGGTTCGAGCCGTCAGTGATCGCATCGATTGTGTTGATGTGGAGATACCATCCAAGACCCATGCCCTTAATGTCGGGGATTCTAGGACGCATCGGTTTCCGCGGATCTATATGGATGCCGATATCCGCATGGCTTACAATGATTTGCTTACGCTGGCAGGCGCATTGGGGGAGGGAAAGTTGCTTGCTGTTTCACCCCGCATGCAGATGGATTTGTCGAGCTCTTCGTGGGTGGTAAGGGCGTATTACGACATCTGGTCACAACTGCCGTACTGCCGGGAAGGCTTGATTGGCGTTGGCGTCTATGCGTTGTCCGAAGTGGGAAGATCCAGATTCGGGGAGTTTCCTGATATTATTGCTGATGACGGCTATGTTCGACTGCAATTCACACCTGAAGAGAGAGGCGCGGTCGATGGCGTTTTTTCGATCGTGACAGCGCCATCCCATCTTGTCGGGCTGATCAAGATTAAGACGAGAAGCAGACTTGGTGAATATGAGTTGAAGGCTCGATTTCCGGAATTGTACAAAAACGACAGCAAGGATTACGCCGGGGCCATGACCCGGTTGCTCTGTGACTGGCGCTCCTTGCCCAAAGTCCTGATGTATGTACTGATCAATGTGGTTGCAAGATTGCGTGCAGGGATTCAGTTGAAACGGGCAGGAAAGGTTGAGTGGGAGCGCGACGAAACAAGTCGCCGGTAAGGAAAACGCAGTTTAGAGCCCAAAGTTTACTTTCTACTGTAGGCGGTGCCTCTTTAATGTTTGATATGTAGTTGTTTTTTTAGTATTTTTGTTGTGTCAGGCGGGGTGATGCATAGTATAGCCCCAAATGTTTACGGGTTATTTAAAAATAAAATGCTTAATCGTTGCTGCGGCCCTGTGCCTGTCAGCTACGAATGCACTGGCGGATGACAGCAAGCTGCTGGCTGATCGTCTGGGCGGCGGCCAGCTGGATACCGGCTTTTATGTGGCTGGATTGAAGGTTATCCCGATAGTTGAGATGACCTTGAAGCATGATTCAAATATCACGCGCGCAGAGCGAAACCCAATCAGTTCGTATATCGGCATCTTTAAACCCGTTCTGGATGTTACAGGTGGAAACGAGATCAATTTCCTCAATTTTAACTATGCTTTTGAACGGGGTATTTATACAAGCAGCCGGAACGATTCCTATACCGATAACTTTGTCAAACTTACCAAGCATAACGAGCCCTCATCCCGGGCCATGTTCGAGGCGACGGCTACCTACAGCAAAAGTCATGATGCGCGCGGAACCACCTATACCGGTATCGTTACCGGCTTCGATACACCGGACAAATGGCATGAGACGGCGGCCAAGGGAAAATTTTCCTATGGCTCTAAAAAGGCTACCGGACGCATCGTTCTTGATGGCGGATATGCCGTCAAACGCTATGATAACCATCGGACATTGACGATAGCCCGCGACATGGACACCGGTGAAATCGGTGCTATTTTTTATTATGGCGCTGCAGAGAGATTATCGGCGCTGGTTGAAGGTCGGCTGGAAACCTTCAACTATACACTGCCCGGTTCACAACTCGACAGCAATCAAATCACGCTCTATACCGGTCTTGCATGGGAAGCGACAGGGAAAACCACGGGTACGATTAAAGTAGGCTGGCAGGGCAAGAAAATGAAGCTTAATAGCGTCCCTTCGGGTTCATATCTGAGCTGGGATGTGAGTATTAAATGGGAGCCGTTGACCTATTCGACATGGGAACTCAAGTCCGGGTTCCGATCAATTGAATCAGATGGCACAGGCAGCTTTACCAAGGTCATGGATGTTAATCTGGACTGGGCGCACCAATGGAGTAAGCGCTTGAGCCAGAAAGTCAAAGCAAGCATCAGGCGAGACACCTTTGTTGGCAGCTTGAGAAGGGATAAATACAGGGCGGCAGGCATCAGCTTCAACTACGATATGGCGCCATGGCTGGGTGTTGGCGCAGGGTACAGTTATTCTAGGCGCGATTCCAATGCAGTGGATGCAGGATATACTCAGAACATCATTACATTGGCGTTGATCGGGGCACTGTGAGCGCCACTTGGGGCGAAAAATTGCAATGACCTGCATGGCAGGTGGCGCTATCGTTACCCTGTACTTGCTTGGAATTGCTAAACTCAAAGGGATGGAGACCGAATGGTATTTTTCAGATTCAGCCTAGCCTTGATGATCATGATGCTGCTTCTTCCTGGGCAGCATGTCTCTGCTGCAGAACAGTCCTATCGTTTGGCAGCAGGGGATTTGATTCGGGTCCATGTGTTCGGTGAAGATGATCTGAATATGGAAGTGCGGCTGGATGCAACCGGCGTGATCAATTATCCTTTTCTGGGTAAAGTGCGCGTGGCGGGTCTCACGGTTGATGAGTTTCAAAACAGATTGATCAGCGGCCTCAAAAATGGATACCTGGTCTCGCCACAGGTGAATGTGTCGATTGTCGAGCACAGGCCTTTCTTTATAGACGGCGAGGTTAAAAATCCGGGCGGGTATCCCTATGTCCCCGGGCTAACCGTTCGCAAGGCGATTTCACTGGCCGGCGGCTTTACTGATTTTGCGGCAAAAGATGTCTTTCATGTGGTGCGTGAAAGTGTGACAATCAAAAAGGTTATTTCCGTGGGAGCTGATTCTCCGGTCGGTCCGGGCGATTCGGTGAGCGTTGATAAAAGTGTCTTTTTTATCGACGGGGAAGTGAAAAAGCCTTCCAGTTACCCGTTCAGGAGCGGCATGACGCTGCGCGAGGCGATTTCGCTGGCAGGTGGACTAACCGAAAGGGCATCCGAAAAAAAGATTGCCATTGTTTCAGCAGATGGAATAGAGCGCTCTATTGAGAAAGACGGCATGGGCACGAAAATCGAGTCGGGTGATTCGATACTCGTCAAGCAGAGCTTTTTCTAGTTCGTGTCGCTGCCCGGGAGAATGATTTGAATCAGTCCACGCAAGATAACAAGTTGAATCTTATGTACTACTCGCAACTGGTGAGGAACAGGATTTGGCATATTCTGACGCTGGGTGTAGTGGTCTCGATTCTGGCTATCATTGTGGTTGAATCCATGACGCCGGTTTATAAATCATCCGCTGTGTTACTGCTTGAGCCTGAACAGGCTCAAACCATTTCATTGGCGGATTTGTTTTATGTTGACACCCGGGGTTCAGCGTATGTGAACACCCAGATTGAGATTATCAGCTCCCGCAGACTTCTGGGTGCGCTTGTGGATGAGTTGAGGCTTCAGCAGCCGCCGACGGTTGAAGATGCATCCTGGATCAAGGCCTTGTTTAAACTTCAAAAGGACGAGAAGGTATCGGATGAGGAGGCCAAAGAGCTTCTGATCGATTCCATTCGTGGGAGCCTCAAGATTACAGAAATACCTCAGTCTCAACTGATCGAGTTGTCTGTTGAGTCGAATACGCCGAAAATGGCGGCGTCGATCGCCAATACACTGTCCCGCATTTATATCCAGGATACGCTTGATTCGCGTATGGAGATGGCCCGGCAGGCATCCTCCTGGATGCGTGAGCGGGCAAACTCGCTGAAAGAGAAGCTCACGATCGCGGAAAACAATTTGCAGGCGTTTATTGAGGCTGAAGGCCTGGTCAATATGGGTGAAGGTGTTACATCACTGACTTCACAGCAACTGACCGAACAGTCAAACCGGGCCATTACTGCCAAGGCTAAAGTGGTCGAACTGAGCCAGCGCTATGGGCCCAAACACCCCATATTGATCGCCGCAAAACGAGAACTTGCCGAGGCGGAACGTGCCATGCAGTCGGGAAAATCGACCATCCGTTCTTTGGGCCGTACCGATGTTAAGCTCAAGGAGCTGCAGCATGATGTTGATTCAACCCGCGAACTCTACAACACATACGTAAGCCGTGTTAAGGAGACGGAGGAATCAAGCACACTCAGGACTGCGACCGCACGTATGATTGATGAAGCCGTCGAGCCCCGCTATCCGATCAAGCCGAAGAAGAAAGTCATTGTGATTGCCGTATTTTTCCTGACGCTGGCTGCGGGTATCCTGCTTGTCTTTTTGCAGGAGATGCTGGATTCAACAATACGTACGGTTGAACAGGTCGGCTCCAAGCTCGGATTGCCGCTCCTTGGCTTATTGCCGCTGGTGAAATTCAAGAATAAAGAGATATCCCGCGAGGAAGCATTAAGAGAAGAGCTCGGGGGCGACAACCAGCAGTTCAATGAATCGATCAGGACCATTCGCACAGGCATCATGCTCTCTGCCATCGATACACCGCACAAGGTCATTGTTGTCACCTCTTCAGTGCCGGGTGAAGGGAAATCTACTGTTGCTACAAACCTTGCCGTTGCAATGGGCAAGATGGAAAAGGTGCTGTTGATCGACGCGGATATGCGCAGGCCGACGATCAGGAAACATATAGGCAAGCAATTAAAGACAATGGGGCTCTCCGAGCTGGTTGCCGGTACGGCTGAATTCAAGGAAGCGATCACTCGAGACACGGAGTTTAGTATTGATGTGATGCATGCCGGGGCGATTCCTCCAAACCCGCAGGAACTGCTTTCATCGAAACGATTTGCCACTGTTATCGAAGCGCTTAAGAACCACTATGATCGCGTCATCATCGACTCAACACCCATCCATGCTGTCAGCGATGCTTTGTTACTTTCCCGGCATGCATCTGGAATGGTTTATGTTGTGAGAGCGGACTCGACTTCGGAATATCTGATCAAGGGTTGTCTGAAGAGATTGCGTGAGATCAACGCCTCGATTATTGGTGTCGTGCTCAACAAGGTTGATGTGAGCAAGACCTCCGGTTATGGGTACAGTGGTTACTATAGTCATTATGGTTACGCCAAAGAGGATGAAAGGGCAAAAAGCTAGGGGGATAGCGGGGTGAGATTTGTTTTAACGCACTTCTACGCCTGCAGTTTATTCCGATGCTTTCCCCAGGCCGCGCATTATCATGCTTGATCTGCATTGCCACCTTTTACCGGGCCTGGATGATGGCCCTGTAACCATGCAGGAATCCATTGCGATGGCCAAGCATGCGTTTGAACAGGGGATAAAGTATGCAGTGGTGACGCCGCATATCCACCCGGGTGTCTATGAAAATACCGCAGACACTATTAAGGATGCTGTCGAATTATTTAAAAATCAGCTGGCTGAACATGACATAGCGTTGAATGTAGAGTCAGGGGCCGAGGTGCGTATCTGCCCGGAACTGATGCAGATGGTTCCGATGCAACAGATTCCATTTCTGGGCGAGTCAGAGGGATACAAGGTCATGTTGCTGGAGTTTCCTCACAGCCACATTCTTCCGGGAAGCGCTCAACTGATCGGCTGGTTGTTGAAACACAATATCAGGCCACTCATCGCGCATCCGGAGCGTAATAAGGAAATTCATACCGACCCCGACAAGATGGCGCAGTTTGTATCCATGGGTTGCATGCTGCAGCTAACGGCTGGCTCTGTTGCAGGGGATTTTGGCAGCCCTTCCAGATCATGTGCACAATACTTTCTCAAGCGGGGATGGGTCGAGGTGTTAGCTAGCGATGCTCATAATTTGAAATCCAGAGCCCCAAATTTGATGCAAGGGGTTCGTGCTACCAGCAAGTTGATCGGCGATTCAGCCGCTTATGCCCTGGTGGAGGAAAATGCATACGCCATTGCAGGAAAAAGATTTGAGCACTGACGTTGTTGCAGCGCCTTTGGACAGGGGCTCTCGGGCATTGGCAGGGCTTACCATCCTGATGCTTGTCATTGCCCTGATTTGCGCTGCGAAATGGGGGCTTGCATCGGCCGGGCATACGTTTGCAATGTGGCATTTTACCAGTTGGCAAAAATCAAACCAAACTCCTGATGTAAGAATGTGGAAGTGGGTGCATGAGGCGATGTACTGGTCGATTAAACTTGATCCCGACCATGCTGAATATCTCAACGACATGGGACGCCTGTATGAATTTACCGCGATTAAAATGGCCGAACATGATAGTCAGGTAAAGCCGTTGTTGGAGATTTCATTGACTTTTTTCCGTGATGCGGTTCGCCGTCGTCCATCGTGGGCCCGGGCATGGGCAAACCTGACTTTAACTAAACATCGTCTGGGGAATATCGATGAAGAGTTTATGGTTGCCTTGGACAGGTCGATCCAACTTGGCCCGGCTGTGCCGGCTGTGCAACAGATCGTTGCCGAGGCAGGTATCGCAAACTGGCGAGCATTGTCGGTGTCGATGCGCAAGAAGGTTTTGTTGAACATTCACGGGGGGCTTGGGAGCTTAAGGAAGAGACAGATTGTCTCGATTATGGATTATTACAATATGAGGGCATATTTCTGTAAAATTCTTCCTTCATCCGACCAGAAGAAGGTCTGCAAGAAGCAGGCATTTCTACTCGTGAAAATGATCTGTCGTAGTAACGATGATCGACAGTCCCATCAGCAAGACGAACATGATCGCATTGGCAGGGACTTGCAGATTGGAGTCGACACTCGAATGAATCAGGATCGATACAATGCCCATGAAACTGGCGAAAGCCATGCCCTGCATCAGGGCTGAGTGCCTTCGTCGCATGGCCTGAAAAGCCATCATCAGGCTGTACAATACTGCGGCGGCCAGAAACAGGGTTCCAATCAGGCCGGATTCGCTCAGAAATTCAAGATAGTCATTATGGGCGTGATAATAATTGTCCCATATGTCCAACTGCTGATAATTGGGGAATACGGAGAAATAATTGCCGCTGCCGATTCCAGTTAGCGGCTGCTCTTTAATCATAGTGAG
>Ga0209919_1000085_pt1 | contig 46609 bp, 44 predicted proteins | sample SalPon2A_C_D2_MG_FD_185721 | JGI IMG/M metagenome (GOLD analysis project Ga0209919, IMG submission 185721) | Soil microbial communities from South San Francisco under conditions of wetland restoration - Salt Pond MetaG R2A_C_D2_MG (SPAdes)... | ecosystem: Environmental > Terrestrial > Soil >... | reverse complement strand
TGTTTTATTATCTCATTTCAGGTGCGCTTTTTCACCCGATTTATGCATAGGAAACGGCTTAAGTTAGCGCCATTCGTATCTGACCCCTTTACAATTTTAGTTCTCTTGCTTTTTTAGTATTGGCATTGAATATAGCCGCTGCTAGCAAGCTTCAATAACATTTAACCTGAGAAGGGACGGGAAAGGAAAGATATGGATAATCGGACATTGGGAATCATTGTAGGGTTGATAATGGTCATAATCATGGCTTATCTGGTTAGTGGTGTTGCAAAGCCATGCGAAGGAAACTATGAGTTTAACCTCAAGGAATTGATGTTCAAATGCTCCGCTACACCTACACCTGCCCCTACACCTATTCCAACAGTAACCTGGGGTGATCAGGTATCCACAGCCAGTGAAACTATGGTCGCAAATAGAACAGAGATAAGTGGAAATTGGAGAGCTTATGAAATTTGCGTTGGGATTCCGGATAATGGGCTAATGCTTAAAGATAGCGTCAAGACAGAAGTTATTGCAGGAGTCGCCTCAGGTTCATGGGGCAATTGGAGAAAAGATCTCAAGTTTATTAACAATAATGATTTTGGGCCTACGAAAGTATGCCGAACGTTTGATCATCAGATTCATGACCAAGACAGGGTTCTAAAGATTAGCGTAAATTATAAACTGCCAGAATAAGATGATTGAAACGCCACCGCTTACATAGACAGCAGGCACCCTCACTGAGGGAACTATATACCACGAGGGTGTTGAATGTCTGTTTGTGGCCGTCTTTTGCCTGTGACGACAGGCAAGGTTCGGCCAACTCGGACAGTCATGGTTGCATTAATTAACGTCGATTATTGAGAGAAATGATCCTGATGACAGATTAATTTTGAGACTATTTTGAAGAATTAGCTCTGGAATATGAAACCACGCAATTCCGGCCTCTCTCTTTCGCTGCATAAAGAGCAGAATCGACACCTCTTAGAAATTCCTCTGCTGATTTTTCCTCCGTCAAATTCAATGCATTAATGCCCATTGACATAGTAAGTTGAATGACCTGATTATCATGTTGCACCGTCAACGCTTCCACCTTCTGGCGCAGACGGGCGGCAAAATTCATCGCATTGTCAGGCGGCGTCTGGGGGAGAATAATGATAAACTCGTCACCACCATAACGGGCGCATGTGTCCACACTACGGGACAAATCCTTCAAGAGGCTGGCTAATGCAACGAGACAGGCATCGCCAGCCTGATGGCCATAGGAATCATTGATGTTTTTGAAGTAATCAATATCCAGCATTAGTAAAGATAATGGAGTTTTGAAACGGGTGGCACGCAGTATCTCATCTTTCAGCTTTTCATTAAAATGAATACGGTTATAAAGGTTTGTCAGACCATCTGTAGTGGCCAATATATTAAGCTTCTCCTCCATCTCCTTGTGCTCAGTAACATCATGAACAATTCCCTCTATTCCAATTACTTTTCCGGATGCATCAAAAACTGGCCCTTCACTCACCTCAACCCAACGGGAACCACCATCCTTATGTCGCAGCTGCATCAAGTAAGGAGCCTGACGAAGCCCGCTTAAACCTGCGACGGTATGAGCAATAGCTTTTTGGTTTATAGGGTGCTCAGTGAGAAGTGATGTGTAGTTGACTCTGAGTTCATCTGGACTCCAGCCTAGCATTTCCACAATTGACGGGGAGACATAGGTTAATTCACCCTGAGCATCATGTGTGTACAAGCAATATTCAGCGGAAATATTTTCAACCAACCTTTGAAATCTTTCATGCGATTCCACCAGTTCTAACTCAAGCTTTTTTTCGGAGGATGGTTTTCATTTGCATTTTTATTATAAGTTATAAGCTTAGCAGGCCGGATTCAAGCTGATATGGTAGTGCATATGTATATTCTCTGAATGACTACTATTGGCAGCGGGCTCAAGCGGTCCGTGAACGCGAGGTTTGGGGAGCTTAGTGACTTTGGCCGGCTTTGCGGTGGTGGAGCAGCCAGTGGGCGGCCCGGCTGAGAAGGAACACTGCGCACAGCAGCAGCACTACCGTGGCGCCCGAGGGCAGGTCGTAGAGATAGGAGACATACAGGCCCAGCCAGGTGCCGGCGAGCGACAGGGCGAGGCTGAGCAGCCAGATGGAAAGCAGGCCGCGGCCCCATAGCCAGGCGCTGGCGGCGGGTAGCACAAGCAGCCCGGCGGTGAGAACAATCCCGGCCAGCTTCACGCACATCACCACCGTAAGACCCACCACCGCGTACAGCAGCAGGCGATAGCCGCCCACCGGCAGGCCCATGGCCCGCATGCTTGTTGCGTCAAACGCCATTGCCCACCAAGGGCGGGCAGCCACGGCCAGTGCGGCCAGTACAGGAATGCTGCCGCACAGCAGCCAGAAACGATCCTGTGCCGAGACCATCAGGATATTGCCGAACAGCAGGCCGAACAGGTCCACCTCGTGCCGGCTGGCACCGGAAAGCAGCACGATGCCCAGCGCCATCGCGCCGGCGAACAGCACGCCGGTGGCGGCATCCTCATTCATGCCTCTTTGCGGGGACACCACGCCCAGCAGCAGGGCGATCAGCACGGCGGATACGGCGGCTGTAGGGAGCAGTGGCAGGGCAAGTACCACGGCCACGCCAAGGCCTGCCAGCGTGGCATGCGATACCCCGACGGTCAGGAAGGCCAGGCGATGGGCCAGCACCATCACCGACATGCTGGAGGCAACCACGGCGATCAGCGTGGCCGGCCCCAGCGCTTCCTGCATCACCTGGCTGGCGAAGAAGCCGCTCATGACTTGTTCTCCACGGCATCCGTATGTCCATCGTTTTCGCAGCCGATGCAGTGCGCATCATGCGCCACGATGTGCATGTGGTCGCCGTACATGTCGCTCCACACGTGATCCGGGATGGTTTCGCCGCGCATCGCGTGGTGATGGATGCGGCGGTTCAGGCAGGCCACCGAGTTGACGAAATCGCTGATTGCCGCGATGTCGTGCTCGACCATGACCACGGCCATGCCGGTTTCGTCGCACATGCGGCGCAGCAGGCTGTACAGGCTGGCCTGGGCATGTGCATCGAGGGCGGCTGCGGGCTCGTCGAGCAGCAGGATGCGAGGCTGCGAAACCAGCGCGCGGGCCAGGCGCACGCGCTGCTGCTGGCCGCCGGACAGGGCCCGGAAATCCTTCTCGGCATGTTCCTGCATGCCGGTCAGGCTCAGGGCATGTGCAATGCGCTCGCGGTTGCCGCGTGCCCGCCACAGGCCCCTGTGGTAGTCATCCAGTCCCATTCCGACGACGTTGCTGACCTTTACCGGCATACTGCTCATGCTTTCCTGGCGCTGCGGCAGGAAGCGCACCTGACCGAGCAGCCGTCGCCGACTGCTGCGCGTCAGGCATTCGCCGAACAGGTCCACATGCCCGTCAGATGGATGCAGCAGGCCGCAGATGATGTGCAGCAGGGTGCTCTTGCCGGCCCCGTTCGGGCCGACAATGCCGAGAAAATGTCCGGACTCAAGCTCCAGGTCGATGCCGTCGAGAACGCGCGCGTTCTCCGGCCCGAAGGCCACGCTGCTAAGCTTCAGGGCGGGTGCGTTCACGGCGCTGCGGTACCGGTCAGGATGCCCAGGTTTCGTTGCATCAGATCGGGCCAGCTCAAGCCGCAGTCGCCCAACGGGTCGAAACGCAGCAATTGAGCTGTTCCGGAACCGTCCCGGTGATCGCGCAGCCAGAACAGGGCGCGATCGGCATGCTGGCGATTGCCCCACAGCAAGGCATCCGGGTGCTCGCGTAGCAATTCGAGGGCATGCTCCAGCCGGCGGGGACCGATGTCGTCGCCATGATGGCCGGTTTCCAGCACACCCCAAACCGGTACGCGAAAGTCCTCCAGCATGGCCTGCCATGCATTGTGCTGCATGATCACGCCACGCTGACCATATGCACGGAGCGCCTGATGCCATTCGAGCCTGACGGCATACGCCTGCGACAGGGCTTTGCGCAGCATCTGGTTAATCGCCTGAGTGTGTTCCGGGGCTAGCGCCTGCAATGTCTCTGCCAGCCTCGGCAGGATGTTGATGACAGCCGATGGCGAAAGCCATGCGTGTGAACGGTCAGGCCACAGGTCGAAGCTGGCCCTGCTTCCTTCCAGACCGGACCAGTGACGGTCATCGTAGGAGGAACGGAGCAGCAGGTCCGCATCCTTCAGTCTTTGCACCTGTCTCGGGGTGAGTTGGAAATCATGCGCATCGGCGCCGGGAGGCAGCAGGCAATGCACCTCCGCCTCGGGGTCGAGCATCAGCACCAGGCCGGACAAAGGCGGCAGGGTGGTCACGATGCCGCCTGCCGATGCGCCCGGAACCAGCACCATCAGGCACAGGGCGAGGGCGGCCGGCTTGCTCGAGACCAACCTGCTGGTGACCAGCCCGCCGGCGAACAACCGGAGGATGGAGGCCACCGGGTGGCGATGGCGGTTACAAAACGATTGGATGGCAGGGAATGGCTTCATGGGCCGGCCATGCTATGGAAGCACGTCGGGCTGGGCAATGAATCCCTTGGCTCCGGAAGGTTTTGTGCGTGGCTGATCGTGTTTACACAGGCGAAAAAATCGGCAATGCTAACCTCAAGGAGCTTACCATGCTGTCTGTGAAGGAAATGTTGTCCCGATTGAAGCTGCTGCAGGAAGTCCGGCGCCAGGGTCGGGATGCCATCGAAATGTGCCGCATCCGGGTGCGCGAGATGCCCCTGGTAACGGCTGGCGAGGATGCCAACGAGTACATTCCCTATGCCCTGCATCCGGATGTGGCCGGCCAGCTCGGGCAAGCCGTGCGCCGCCTGCGCGACCACATGGTCAGCTACATCATTGAGGGGACAACGGTTTCCGCACACAAGCTGCCGCAGCATTCGCCGCGTTCATCGGCCATGATGCAGTTGCTGCGTGCCAATCAGCCGCAACTCTCCACCCACCTGTTGCATCACTGGTGTGCCGACGAGCAGGGAGCCGGAGCCTTGCGCAGCCTGCTGCATGAAAACTGGCTGAAGGCATGGCGTTCAGAGCTTTCCGGCGGTGTGGTCAGCGATGAGCGCCGCCTGCAATGGCTCGGCGCGGTGAATATCCTGTTGCTCGGCCTGCTGCGACACGAAGTGCAGCGCCAGCCCGACGAACATGCCGAGACGCTCGATGGCGTGATGGTGCATGTGCTGGGAGCATCCTTTCGTTGTCTGATCGATGAATTCGTGAAAAATCAGCTTGCCGATGCAAGCGATGAACAGCGTCAGGCCGTCTATCTTCAGCTTGCGGTGCCGACCATCCCGTTGGCCTTTTTCCGTCGCCAGCCCAAGGGCCGCATCTTTGCCGATTCGGCGCACATGGTTACAGCCTACGGACTGGAGGCGGATTTGCTTCCCCGTATGCGGCAGGCAAGCGAGGAGATGAAGGGTGAACCGGCCTCGGCCATGCTGGCCGAGCTTGCAGCCGAATCGATGAGCGACCATCTGCTCAAGCGTAGCTGGGCAAGGCTAAGCCTGCGCGACATGGCCGAAAGCAGCGGGCAGGGGGTATGGAATAAATGGGCCCAGGATAGCAAGCGGCTGGATGCCTTGCTCCATGCCCCGGGCAAGGTGGCGGCCGAACTGCAGACGGCACTGGAAGGCTTCGGGGACTTGCCCTTTGCCGACTGGTTGCTGTCGCATAATCGCAAGAAGGGCCTGCTCGGCATGGGCGGCGGTCCGGACACGACGCCATGGCGCGAGGATGAACGTCTGTTGCAGGTGTTCCGCTTGTTTGAATTTGATGCGTTACTGGAGCGTGAGCGGCGCGCTGCCGGCGAGCGCTGGCTGAACCGGGAGTCGGTTCTTGTCGGACCCGGACGCGGCTCCGAAGCGGGCAAAATCCTCGTCGAGGCGCATGCCAAGGGAAAAGTAGTGCTGCTGCAAAAGGATACACAGGCACCGCTTTTTGTGCCCGGTGGCGAGGCCGCGGCGCAGGGAGCGCTGGTGGTCGACTGGACCGAATACCTGCGCATCGTCGAACGTAGTACCGGTCGGGGCATGGGACGTTTCCTGGAACATGTTTTCCAACCGGGAGTGGTAGAACTGATCAAAAGCCTTGAGGGTGTGTTTGCCGATTCCTTCAGCGCTTCCGGCATGGTGTTGCGCGGTGGCCTGCCCAAGCTGCTGCTTGCCGGTATTGCGCTGCGCCGCTTGCTGGAGAAATGGCTTGAGGAACTCGATGCGACCTCCGAGGAACTCATCGCCGAGGATGCCGTGGTATCGATGTGCATTGCCCAGCTCGGCGACTGGTCGGTTGCCAAACAAGTGGAGAATGCCCCTGCCGGAAGATTGGCCTTCAGTCAGGGTCTGGCTCAGGCGAAATCGGCGGTAAGCCGCAACGACGGCCTGCGTCGTTTGTTACTCAGTTTTGATGCGCGCGATGGGAAGCGTCCTCCAGGCGGGGTGCGCGTGGAGAATATCCGGATGGCCGATGGCAAGAGCATTCCGATCCTGTGCAATCGCGGGTTTTCGTTAACCGGTTCGGCCATGCAGGCGATGCTGGCCTCCTCCGCCCAGCTGCATTTTCAGCCTTTCCAGGCTCCGGAAGGGAGTGCGGACTCGCCCGGCTTCGGCGCCTTCCGCCTCCCCGGCGGATGTGCCGAGGGATTTCTCATGCATGTGGCCGGTGTGGGTGCTGCGGAAAGCGAAACCCATGTGCTGCTGCGTATCGGCAAGGTGTTGCTCGGCACCAGCGTGGAGGATATCTACGAGGTCATGGATCCGCACGCACCCGGTTATAACATGTTGGCCAATGGAGCACCCGGCTGGCTTTCCGACGTGGACGCCTGAGCCCGCTTTCCGTGCATCTTCCCCGGACAGACTCGGCCCCGCCGCTGCTGCACGAAAGCGCGCAATGGCTGGATGGCATCACGCTTCCGCACCGGCTTGCTGTCGGTTTTTCAGGTGGCGCGGATTCCACCGCGTTATTGCTTGCGCTGGTCGCGGCCGGTCACGAGGTGGTGGCCTGGCATGTGGACCACGGCTGGCATGCAGCTTCGGCCAGCGTGGCCGATGACCTGCAGACGAGGCTTGCCGGATGGGGGATCGAGTTTCACCGGGCCCGGGTGCAGGTGGATACGGGCCGGAATCGGGAAGCTGCGGCCCGGCATGCGCGCTTCGCATGCTTTTCCACCTGGGCTCTGGAGCAGGGCATCAGCACGCTTTGCCTTGCGCAGCAGCGCAATGACCAGGCCGAAACCGTTTGTATGCGCCTGTTGCAGGGGGCAGGGCCGGCGGGCTCTGCCGGCATGCGCGACGAGCGATTGTGGCAGGGCCTGCGCATTGTGCGCCCGCTGCTGCATATCGGTCGCCGGGAAATCGAAACGCTTCTGAATCGGCATGGGGTAGGCTGGGTCGAGGATGCCAGCAATCGGGATACCACCTTGCTGCGCAACCGTATTCGTCTTGATCTGTTTCCGGCGATGCGCAAGGCAGGGTGCGACCCTGTTGAACTGTTCGGCAGATGGCAGGCGCAAGCCGGCAAGCTTTCCGCCCGGCTTGATGTGTTGGCCGATCGCGTGGCGCTGCATGAAAGGGATGGTTCCGCGGTGGTCGCGTGGGAGGACTGGCGCAGCAGCCCGGCAGCGGTGCGTGCGGTGTTGTTGCAGCGCATGAATGCCTGCCTGTTCGGCGAGGGTGCTGTGCTCGGACGACGGCATATCCTGCTGGCCGAGGAGTGGCGCAGAAAAGGCGGTCGTTCCGGCATCGACCTGTCCGGTTGTCGCCTGTTCCGCAGCAGTGAAAACTTGCATCTTGCGCGTGCGCAAGTAAGTTTGGCCGACTGTCTTGGCTGATTTCCTGTTTCATGATTCATGTGAACTTCATGCTGGCAGCATACGTTAACCGGCTGCTTTGCAGCCCGGGCCGTCGGGATGATACCGTGAATATCGCAATCATGAACGGCAGATCGAACATCATATAAGGAACTGGTGACCTTCATTTGATCGGAAAAAACCTTCTTCTCTGGCTTATTATCGGCATCACGATGGTGAGCCTGTTCAATATGTTCAACCCGCCGGTCAAGCCCGGCGAGGGCATGACCTATTCGGCCTTCATCGAAAAGGTGGATGGCGACATGGTCGATACCGCGCGCATCAAGGAACATGAGGTGTCCGGCCAGTACCGCAACCTGCAGGGCGAACTGCGCACCTACCAGGTGACCATTCCTGATGATCCGACCCTGACCCAGCGCCTGATCGACCATCATGTCGAGGTCAATGTGAGTAAGCCCGAAGAGGTGCCGTTCATTCTGTCGGTTCTGATCTCCTGGTTCCCGATGCTGCTGCTGATTGCTGTCTGGGTGTTCTTCATGCGACAGATGCAGGGTGGTGGACGTGGCGGGGCGATGTCCTTCGGCAAAAGCAAGGCCAAGCTGCTGTCCCAGAACACCAACCGTGTGACCTTTACCGATGTGGCCGGTTGCGACGAGGCCAAGCAGGAAGTCACCGAGGTGATCGAATTCCTGCGCGATCCGTCCAAGTTTACCCGTCTGGGTGGCAAGATTCCCAAGGGCGTGCTGCTGGTCGGCCCGCCGGGGACCGGTAAAACCCTGCTGGCGCGTGCCATTGCAGGTGAGGCGGATGTGCCGTTCTTCACCATTTCCGGTTCCGATTTCGTCGAGATGTTCGTCGGCGTCGGTGCCTCCCGCGTGCGTGACATGTTCGAGCAGGCCAAGAAGAGCGCTCCGTGTATTGTGTTCGTGGACGAAATCGACGCCATGGGCCGTCACCGCGGTGCCGGTATCGGTGGCGGTAACGACGAGCGCGAGCAGACCCTGAACCAGATGCTGGTCGAGATGGATGGTTTCGAAACCAACGAGGGCGTGATTCTGGTGGCTGCCACCAACCGTCCGGATGTGCTTGATCCGGCTCTGCTGCGTCCGGGGCGTTTCGACCGCCAGGTGGTTGTGCCGCGTCCTGATCTGAAGGGTCGCGAGGAAATTTTGCGTGTGCACATGCGCAAGGTTCCGCTGTCCAGCGATGTTGAAGTCAAAGCACTGGCTCGCGGTACGCCGGGCTTCTCCGGTGCCGATCTGGCCAACCTGGTCAATGAGGCGGCGCTCAATGCAGCCCGTTTCGGTGCGGACAAGGTCGGCAATGCCGATTTCGAGACCGCCAAGGACAAGGTCATGATGGGGACCGAGCGCCGCTCGATGATCATTTCCGATGAGCAGAAGAAAACCACGGCCTACCATGAAGCCGGGCACACGCTGGTCGCCAAGTATCTGAAAACCGCCGACCCGGTGCACAAGGTCAGCATCATTCCTCGCGGGCAGGCCTTGGGTGTCACCATGCAGCTGCCTCTGGAGGATCGTTTCAATCACGATGCCGAATACCTGCGGGATCAGATTGCGATCATGATGGGTGGACGACTGGGCGAGGAACTGGTGCTCGACCAGAAAACCACGGGTGCTTCGAATGATTTCGAACGTGCCACCCAACTGGCCCGCAATATGGTGACCCAGTGGGGCATGAGTGATGAGCTCGGACCGATGGTGTACGGTGAACGCGAGCATGAACCGTTTCTGGGCCGGGAGATTACCCGCCAGACGAATATCTCCGAGGAAACGGCGCGCAAGATCGACGGAGTTGTGCGCAAGATGGTTGACGCAAACTACAACCGGGCCAAGGACATTCTGGTCGAGCACATGGATCAGCTGCATATGCTGGCCCAGGCCCTGATCGAGTATGAGACCCTCGACGGTCAGGAGATCGACGACGTGATGGCCGGCAAATCGCTGCATCGCACCGAGCGCCAGAAGGCCGACAAGGCTCCACCGGCGGATCCGTCCGCCGCTGCCCCTGAAACGGACACGCAGGTGCCGGGAGAAGAGGCGGGGCAGCACAGCTGATGACCGCGCGCTGGAAAGCGCCGGCCGGAGGCCAAGCCTGGATTATGGGGGTGCTTAATTGCACCCCTGATTCATTTTCGGACGGCGGTGAATATGACGATATCGCCAGCCGCCTGGCCCATGCAGAGGCCATGATCGTGGCCGGTGCCGCCATCGTGGATGTCGGCGGTGAATCCACGCGCCCGGGGGCGCAGCCCGTGACCGAGGATGAGGAAATGCGCCGCGTTCTGCCCGTGATCGAGGTCCTGAGCGGGAAGGGCATCGCTGTTTCCATCGATACCATGAAGAGCGGGGTGATGCGTGCTGCGCTGAGAGCCGGCGCATGCATGGTGAACGATGTCACCGCACTGGGGGAGTACGGCGCGCTTGAAGCTGTAGCAGACAGCAGAGCGGATGTTTGCCTGATGCACATGCGCGGCACGCCGCTGAGCATGCAGCACCGGGTGCATTACGATGATGTGGTGGACGAAGTGCTGTCCTTCCTCGAGGCACGTGCGACGGCCTGCATCGAGGCCGGCATTGCCTCCGATCGCATCCTGCTCGACCCGGGTATCGGTTTCGGTAAACGCCTGCAGGACAACATCGACCTGATAGCTGCGATTCCGCGCTTTCGCGCGCTTGGCTTCCCGGTATTGATGGGCGTGTCGCGCAAATCCTTCCTCGGCGAGCTCAGCGGCAGCGCAGTGATCGATCGTGAGATCGAGACAGCCGCCGCAGGTACCGCCTGTGTGCTGGCGGGTGCGGATGTGCTGCGTGTGCATGATGTGGCCGCCCAGCTCAGGGCCGTTCGCGTGGCCTCGGCGCTGCGCGATGCCTTTGTCTCGGAAGCGGCCCGGAAGCATTCATCCAATACCGCGCGGCTTGCCTGACAGCAGGCCTTCAACGTACTATTCTGAACACCATGCAGAACTGGAATTTCGGCCCCCTGGACATCGTTGATATCGCGCTGGTGGCGGTGCTGGTGTACCTCGTGCTAAGGCTGATCCGAGGAACGCGTGCCGTGCAGATGCTGATCGGGCTTGCAGTGTTCGTGGTGGTCTACGAACTCTCGCGATTCTTCGGCCTGCTTACGGTGGAGTGGATCTTCGGCCAGTTCTTCTCGGCCTTCATTATTATCCTGGTGGTGCTCTTCCAGCATGAAATTCGCCGTGCCTTGATGCGCGTGGGGGCCAATCCGCTGGCTTCAAGTGCATCGCCGACTGAAATGGTCGATTCGCTGGTCGAATCGGCCTTTGCGCTGGCGCACGTTGGCTGGGGCGGTTTGTTTGTCATCGAGCGTGAAACAGGCCTGAAGCACCTGTTCGATTCGGGCGTGGAAATGCTCGCCCCGGTAAGGGCCGACATGATGCTGGCCTTGTTCAATCCGCAGGCACCGATGCACGATGGCGCTGTGGTTATTCAGCCGCAGGCGGGCGATGGCGGAAGCATCGTGGCCGCGCGGGTGCTGCTGCCGCTGGCCCAGGCCAATGCCCTGTCCGCGGAGTTCGGTACGCGGCACAGGGCGGCAATCGGCCTGACTGAAGAAAGCGATGCGCTGGTCGTCGTAGTGTCCGAAGAAACCGGATTTGTCCGACTGGCCGATGGCGGCACGATGAGTGAGACACTGGATGCTGCCACGCTGCGCTACGAACTGCTCGGCAAGCTTTCGCAGTTCGTCAGGGAACAGGTATGATCAACAAGGGCATTCGGTACCTCAGGGGTAGCAGCCTGCAGATCCTGTCGGTGCTTATTGCGCTGATCCTGTGGGCGCAGGTGCACGGTCAGGGCACCGGGTCGATCAGCATGGATGTGCCGCTGCAGGTGGAGGGACTGAGTCAGGATATTGCTATCGTGAACAACCTTCCCGACCATGTGCGTGTGACGGTGAGCGGCCTGCAGGCACGCCTGAATACCCTGACCCCCAGCGATATCCGCGTGCCGCTGGATGTGTCTCATGTGAACAAACCGGGCGTGGTGGACCAGGCCCTGGAGATATCCACGATACGCCTGCCTGCCGGCCTGACTATTACCAAGTTGCAGCCTGATCGTCTGCAGGTGCAGATCGACCGAATTGTACAGCGTTCGATTACCGTCAAGCCTCGCGTGGATGTGCCGCAGGGCTGGGATGCGCGGGAGATTACCGTGCAGCCGCTGCAGGTGATGCTTGAAGGGCCGGAGGTCTGGCTCGATGCCCTGCTGGAGGTGGAAACCACGCTGGTGCATCCGAAGCCCGAGGCCGGCCCGTTTCGTTTCCAGGTCGGTGTGGAGAGCCCTTCCGGTAAGGCTATTCGCGTGGTGGAGCCGCAGAAAAAACTCTTGCTGCGCGGCATGCTGGTACCGCTCCCGGGAGGCGGGGGCGCAAGGAACAGTGAAACAGGGGGGAGGGGTTAATGCGTAAATATTTTGGTACCGACGGGGTACGCGGCACGGTCAACGAGAGTCCGATGACCGCCGAGTTCGCATTGCGATTGGGACGCGCGGCTGGTTTCGTGCTGACCCGTCACCTGGGCCATCAGCCGCATATCCTGATCGGCAAGGACACGCGTCTTTCCGGTTATATGATCGAATCCGGGCTTTGCGCCGGGCTGACTTCACAGGGCATGAACGTGATGCTGGTCGGGCCGGTTCCGACGCCGGCGGTGGCCTACCTGACGCGCAGTCTGCGCGCCGATGCCGGTGTGGTGCTGTCCGCTTCCCACAATCCGGCCGGCGACAACGGCATCAAGTTTTTCGGTGCCGATGGCTTCAAGCTGCCGGATGATATCGAGTTCGAGATTGAGCGTTGCCTGGATGACCTGCCCCCACTGCCCAAGGCGTCGGAAATCGGCAAGGCATTCCGCATCGATGATGCGCGCGGGCGCTATGTGGAATTCTGCAAGGCTTCACTGCCACGCGGCTTCCGCATGGATGGCCTGAAGGTGGTGGTGGACTGCGCCAACGGAGCGGCCTACGACGTGGCGCCGCGCCTGTTCCACGAGCTCGGCTGCGAGGTGGTGGTGATGAATGCGGAGCCGAACGGCAGCAATATTAACCTGGGCTGCGGTTCCACTTATCCCGAACAGATGTGCAAGCGCGTGGTGGAATGCGGCGCGGACGCCGGCTTTGCGCTCGACGGCGATGCGGATCGGCTCATTGCATGCGATGCGGCAGGGCAGATCGTGGATGGCGACTGCGTGATCGCGGCGCTGGCCGAGCACCTGCAGCATGAAGGGCAGCTTACCGGCGGCTGCGTGGTGACCACGGTGATGAGCAATATGGGCCTGGAACGTTACCTGGAAGGACTGGGGCTTGAGATGTGCCGCGCTGCTGTGGGCGACCGCTATGTGCTGGAGATGATGCGCGAAAAAGGCTGCAACCTGGGAGGAGAACAGTCCGGGCATGTGATCATGCTCGACTGCAACACCACCGGCGACGGCCTGCTGACCGCGGTGCAGTTGCTGGCCGCGATGGTCGACCGGCAGCGCACGCTGGCTGAACTGGTTTCGGGCATCGAGCTGTTTCCGCAGAAGCTGTGGAACATCACCCTGCCAAGACGCATGGATATCATGTCCGATAAATCCATTCAGGCCGATGTGCAGGCCGCCGAGAGGCGGCTGGACGGAGTCGGCCGGCTGAATGTGCGTGCATCCGGCACCGAGCCGAAGCTGCGCGTGATGGTCGAGGCCGAGGATGAGGCCCTGATGCTGGACATCGGCGAATCGCTCAGCGGACGTATCCGCGAATTCGTTCAGGAGGCTTGAGGGTGGCTAATTTCGATGTGTTCAATGGCGATGCAGACGGCTTGTGCGCGCTGCATCAGCTTCGCCTCGCCGAACCGCTGGAGACTGAGCTGGTTACCGGCGTGAAGCGGGAAATTGATCTGCTGCGCCGCGTCAGCGCTTCAGCAGGAGACAGGGTTACCGCGCTGGATATCTCGCTGGACAAGAATCGCGACGATGTGCTCCGCCTGCTCGATGCCGGCGCGAGCATTACCTACTTTGACCATCACTTTGCCGGTGAGATTCCGGGCCATGCGGCATTGCAGGCGCATATCGATACCAGCGCCGATGTCTGCACCAGCCTGCTGGTGAACCGGCATCTTGAAGGTCGTCACCTGGCCTGGGCCGTGACCGCGGCCTTCGGCGACAACCTGCACGGGGCGGCACGAACCGCCGCCGGACCGCTTAATCTCGGCGCGGATGCGCTTGAGCGCCTGTGCATGCTGGGCGAGTGCCTGAATTACAACGGCTATGGCGTCACAGAGGATGATCTGTTTTTCCATCCTGCCGAGTTGTATCGGCGCGTTCGCCCATATGCCGATCCGTTTGTCTTCATCGAAGAGGACGATGCCTATAACACCCTCGAGGCGGGCATGCGAGACGATTTGCAGCGTGCTCGCGGTGTGCAGGCCGAGGATGAGGCTGAAGGTGCCGCGTTGCTCCTGCTGCCCAACGCCGACTGGTCGCGTCGCGTGTCAGGCGTGTTCGGTAACGAACTGGCGCGGAACCACCCCGATCGGGCGCATGCTGTGGCCATGCAAATGGACGACGGCAACTGGCGTATCAGCGTGCGCGCGCCGCTGAACCGTAAGGAGGGGGCGGATGTACTGTGCCGGTCGTTTCCCACCGGGGGCGGGCGTGCTGCTGCGGCCGGCATCAATGCCCTGCCCGAGTCGATGCTCGGGGAGTTTTCCGCCGCGCTGAAATCGGCCTACAGCTGAGAAGATTGCTTCATTGAGCCTGGCCTGTTCGACCCGTCCCGGCCAATCATCCCCGTTCAGTCAGTCCCGTTCAATCAGTTCGATCTTGTAGCCGTCCGGGTCCTCGACGAAGGCGATGACCGTGCTGCCGTGCTTCATCGGTCCGGGCTCGCGCACCACCTTGCCACCCTGATCCTTGATGCGCTCGCACACCCCGTAGATATCATCCACGGCGATGGCGACATGCCCGAAGCCGTTACCCGGGTCGTATTCGTCGGTGTCCCAGTTATGGGTCAGTTCGATCACCGCCGTGTCGCTTTCATCTCCGTAGCCCACGAAGGCCAGCGTGAAGCGACCACCGGGATAATCCTTGCGGCGCAGCAGGCGCATGCCCAGCACCTCGCAGTAAAACGCAATCGAACGATCCAGCTCGCCGACGCGCAGCATGGTGTGCAGCAGTCTCATGTATTCTCTCCTTACCAGTGGTTACGGGCTTCACGGATGTGCGTGTAGACGCTGACCGCATCGTCCGCGACACCGTGTTCAGCGGCATATGCGGCGCGGAAGACCGGGTCGGCCGGCAGCAGCATCGGGTTGCAACGCCTTTCCCTGCCGATGGTGCCGGGGATGGTTGGCAGCCCCCCGGCAAGCTGCTTCCGGCACCAGTCCCGGTAGGCCTGAACGGCATCGTCCTGCGACACGCGGGCCAGGCAGAAGTCGAGGTTGTTCAGGGTGTATTCGTGGGCGCAGTAAAAGCGCGTGGCATCGGGCAGGGCCATGATCTTCTGCAGGCTGTGCCACATCTGCTCCGGCGTGCCTTCGAACAGTCGCCCGCAGCCGGCGCCGAACAGCGTATCGCCGCAGAAAAGGGCGGTGTTACCTGCTTCGCCGATGACATAGGCGATGTGCCCGCGGGTATGGCCCGGAATATCGAGCACGCCGGCAGTCAACTCACCGAGTTCGAGCCGGTCGCCTTCGGTCACGCGAACATCGATGCCGGGGATACGCTCCGCATCGTGTGCCGCGCCGACGATTGTGCAGCCGAAGGTCCTCTTCAGTTCGAGATTGCCACCGGTGTGATCCCAGTGGTGGTGGGTGTTCAGGATATGGGTCAGAGGCCTTCCCAGGCGGTTGCACGCGGCCACTACCGGTTCCGCTTCGGCAGGGTCCACGCAGGCCAGCACATCATCCGTGGCAATCAGGTAGATGAAGTTGTCGCTCAGTGCCGGAAACTGGTGCACCGCGAAGCCCTTATGTTCATGGGACCACATACGCACAAGCATAGCGCAAATGCCTGCCCAGGGCAGGCCAAAACCCCTGCATCCTCCGGGGTGGCAAATGCAATCGGGCTTGCTATGCTGCTGCAACGATTTTTATCCAAGGAGTGTTCAAATGAGCGTGCTGGTAACCAAACAGGCCCCGGATTTTACCGCGACCGCGGTGATGGGCGATAATTCTTTCAAGGAAGATTTCTCCCTGTCCGATTACAAGGGCAAGTATGTCGTACTGTTCTTCTATCCGCTGGATTTCACCTTTGTCTGTCCGTCCGAGATCATCGCTTTCGATCATCGCCTCAAGGAGTTCGAGGATCGCGGCGTGCAGGTAATCGGCGTGTCCGTCGATTCACATTTCACCCACCTGGCATGGAAGAATACCCCGGTGAACGACGGCGGCATCGGCCGGATCCGTTACCCGCTGGTGGCCGACCTGACCAAGGAGGTCGCAGCCGATTACGATGTGCTGGTGGGCAATACGACCGCCGAGGACGATTGCGGTGATCAGGTTCACTTGCTGGGCGGCAGCGTGGCCCTGCGCGGTTCCTTCCTGATCGACAAGGAGGGCGTGGTGCGTCACCAGGTGGTCAACGACCTGCCTCTGGGCCGCAACATCGATGAAATGCTGCGCATGATCGATGCCCTGCAGTTCCACGAGGAGCACGGCGAGGTTTGCCCTGCCGGTTGGGACAAGAGCAAGAAGGGCATGGATGCATCGCCCGAGGGTGTCGCCGCCTATCTGGCCGCCGAGGCCGACAAGCTGTAAGCAGCCTCTGTGCTATCAACAGGGCGGCCCTTGTGGCCGCCCTTTTTGATGCGTCCGGCAGTCACTGGCAATTCCGTGCACGGTTTGCGACAATGCGAATCACCTCCGGTGGGGGCTGATGCAAGGAGATACAGCGTGGACAGTGAATTAATCGACCTGAAAAGCCCGGACAATTACGTGAACCGTGACCTGAGCGTGCTGGCCTTTCACCGCCGTGTGTTCGAGATGGCCTGTGACGAGTCGATTCCGCTGCTTGAGCGGCTGCGTTTCCTGTGCATTTCCTCTTCCAATCTGGACGAATACTTCGAGGTGCGCGTGGCCTTGCAGAAACACCGTATCGCGCTGGGCCAGGTCCATCCGGGGGCCGATGGCCTGACCCCCGGCGAAGTGCTTGTGCGGGGTCGCGAGTTTGTCAGTGACATGGTTGTGGCGCAGTACCATCTGCTCAACGATGTTCTGTTGCCTGAACTGGCCCGTGAAGGGGTTCACTTCCTGCGCCGTCATGAATGGACCGAGCAGCAGACGGTCTGGGTGAAGCGTTTTTTCAATCGCGAGCTGCTTCCGCTGCTGACCCCGATTGCACTGGACCCGGCGCATCCGTTTCCGCGCCTGCTTAACAAGATCCTGAACTTCATCGTGGCGCTGGAGGGTAAGGATGCCTTCGGCCGCGACCTGCAGCATGCCATCGTGCAGGCGCCTCGCACGCTGCCGCGTGTGATTCGCCTGCCCGAGGAGATTGCCGGTCCGGGCTACCACTACGTGTTCCTGTCCTCGATCATTCATGCGCATGTGGGGGATCTCTTCCCCGGTATGGAGGCCAAGGCCTGCCACCAGTTCCGCGTGACACGCAACAGCCAGCTGCTGGTGGATGAGGATGAAGTGGAGGACCTGAAGAAGGCACTGGCCGGCGAGTTGCTGGATCGCGGCTACAGCGAGGCTGTGCGCCTCGAGGTATCCACCAAGTGCCCTGAGGAGCTGTCCGATTTTCTGCTGCACCAGTTCAACCTGAAGCAGGCCGACCTGTACCGCGTGGACGGGCCGGTGAACCCGATCCGCCTGTCCGCCGTGTGCGACGACGTGGATCGCCCGGACCTGAAGTTTCAGCCATTTACGCCTGCCGTGCCGCAGCGCCTGCAAGCGGACGACAAGGATCTGTTCGCCATCATCCGCGAGGGTGATGTGATGCTGCATCATCCGTTTCAGAGCTTCGCACCGGTTTCGGCCCTGCTCAGCCAGGCGGCCGACGATCCGGATGTTCTGGCCATCAAGCAGACCTTGTACCGCGTGGACGTGAGTTCGCCGATTGTGGACGCGATGGTGCGCGCTGCCCACAACCACAAGGAAGTGGTGGCGGTAATCGAGCTGCGTGCGCGCTTCAATGAAGAGGACAATATCGTGCTGGCCGACCGCCTGTCCTCTGCCGGCGTGCAGGTGGTCTACGGCGTGGTGGGCTACAAGACACATGGCAAGATGATGCTGATCGTGCGCCGCGAGGGCCGTCGTATCCGCCGCTACGTGCACCTGGGCACAGGTAACTACCACACCATCACCAGTCGCTATTACACCGATCTGGGCCTGCTCAGCTGCAATACCGCGCTGGGTGATGATGTGCACAAGATATTCCAGCAACTCACCGGGCTCGGCAAGGCCTCGCGACTGAAAGAAATGCTTTCCGGTCCGTTCACCCTGCACAAGGGATTGGTGCAGCGCATTGAGCGCGAGGCGGGGAATGCCCTGGCGGGCAAAGCGGCGAAGATCACGGCCAAGATGAACGGACTTGAAGAGCCGGGGATTATCCGTGCCCTGTACAAGGCCTCGCAGGCCGGCGTGAAGATAGATCTGGTGGTGCGCGGCATCTGCTGCCTGAGGCCCGGGATTCGCGGGCTGTCGGAGAATATTCGCGTGCGCTCGGTGCTCGGCCGCTTCCTGGAGCACAGCCGGGTGTTCATGTTTCACAACGACGGCGATGAAGAGGTTTTCTGCGCCAGTGCCGACTGGATGAGCCGCAACCTGCTGCGCCGCGTGGAAACCTGTTTCCCTGTGCTGGACGAAAAGCTGCGCAAGGATGTGATTGGCGATGCGTTGCGTCCCTATCTGGGGAATAACGCCAGCACCTGGGAGATGCAGTCGGACGGAAGCTACAAGCGGGTGACCGGGCGGGGCAGCACGAAGAGTGCGCAGCAGTCACTGCTGGAGAAGCTGGCCCGGCTGCAGGCCGGCCTCTAGCCGGAAGGCTAAGGCTGTAAAGCCTGTTGCGGGGCTTCGCTCTTTTCGGCGGGCAGGTTGAGATCGATGTTCAGGCACAGGCCGAAGGCCTCCTGCACATAATCGCGTATTTGCAGTACCGCCCAGCGTTCCAGTAGCAGGTCTCCGTCGCCCTCGATGTGCAGGGTCAGATTCTGATCATCGTGCTCGACGACAATGGAGTGCACGCGGTCCCGCCGGTCCTTGTTCAGCGCGATGGCCAGGCGAAGCAGGGCACTCATCTTCCACACCTTCTTTTTCGCTGCATTGCCGAGTGCGGCGAAGCCTTCGTGCGAATCGGACGGGAAGGCCTTGCGCTGGTAGCGCACGGTTTGTGCCAGGATGGACTTTTCCTCGGCCGATAGGCCGATTAGCGGGGCGGCCATGATCAGGTAGGCTGCGTGCCGGTGGTAGCGTCCGACGCGCACGTACATGCCGATCTCATGGATACGCGCAGCCATCTCCAGAAGCAGTTTGTCATCATCATTCAAGCCGTGCAGCCCGGAGGTCTGGCGGAACAGTTGCAAGGCCAGGCGGGTGACCGCCATGGCATGGTCCTGGTCCACCTGGTACTTCTTTTTTGCGCTCCTGGCCCAGCCGAGCAGGTTGCCGCGCCGCGAGTGTTGCAGGCCCAACTCCGGCGCTACCATATCGAGCATGATGCCATCGAGCAGGCTGGCCTCCGGGGTGGAGAGCTTGCCGGCCCGACCCACGGACATCACTTCATGCAGGATCATGGCTGCCGGCAGGATTACATCGGCACGGTCGGGGCGCAGGCCGAGGTCGCGGATACGTTCTTCCACCGACAGGCCTCCGAGTTGCTCGATCATGGTACCCAGCTTCTTGCGGCTGATCTGGTTGTTCGCCTTGCTCAGTGCGAGTTGCAGACCGAGCTCGCCAATGGACAGGCAGTTGCCGCCGGTGCCGATGCACAGGTCCACCTTGCGCTTGCCGATCTGGGCGCGCAATTTGCGGCGCATGCCGTCCAGATATTCGCGTAGCAGTGTGTAGAAATCATTCCCGGATCCGAGAATCTCGAGCAAGCGAACGGTTCCGATGCGGAAGCTTTGCGAGGCGGTAATTTCGCCGTCGTCACACACGGTGACCTCCACGCTGCCGCCGCCGATATCGATCAGCAGGGCGAAGTGGTTATCCAGTTCCACCCGTGTGGCGATGGAGAAATGCACCAGGCGGGCTTCTTCGTCGCCGCTGATGACCTCCAGCCGGATGCCGGTTTCTTCCAGGATTCGTTGCGCCAGTTGTGGACCGTTTTTTGCATCGCGCATGGCGCTGGTTGCCGTGGCGCGCAGGTTGCCGACGGTATGCCGGTCGAGAATCCGGCGGAACTGTCGGAAGGCCTCGACGGCCTCGTCCTGGGTTTTTTCGCTGATCGTGCCTGTGGTGAACACATCATGACCCAGGCGGACCGGTTCACGGTGCCGCAGGATGAAATTGGGCAGGCCCTGATCGTCGCGCAGCGCAATACCGAGACGCATGGCATTGGAGCCGACATCAATCGCTGCGATATACACACCCTCGTCGAATTCGGGTGTGGGTGAGTCTTTCCCTGTCGCTTTCGTCGTATCCGGATCGGCACTCGTTTCGGTCATATCGGATATCATGCCCTGAATCTTTCGGGCCGCCAATCAACAAGCCGGAAGCCGCTTGCTGCAGCCCGGTTCTCGTCCGTTCCGGAAGCCACGAGGCTATGCCCCCGGGCGATCAGGAGAACATTTCCTTGAAGGTGAAGAAGAAGAAAATGGCAAGTCCGGCACCGGCAGGCAGGGTGACAATCCACGACATGAAGATGGTTTTGATGACATTGCCATTGAGCGCACCGATGCCGCGTGCGAGACCGACGCCGAGCACGCCGCCGACCAGCGTGTGTGTGGTCGAAATCGGCAGGCCAATGCCCGAGGCCAGCACGATCGTGACGGCCGCCCCGAGCGTGGCGGCAAAGCCCCGGCTGGGCGTCAGTTCGGTGATGCCGGAGCCCACCGTGGCAATCACCTTGTGTCCGTAGGTGGCCAGTCCGAGCACGATGCCTCCGCCGCCCAGCCACAGGATCCATGCGGGTGTGGCGGATTTCGCAACAATTTCGCCGGCGCTCTGCACAATACCCACGATGGCAGCGACCGGGCCGATGGCATTGGCCACATCGTTGGAGCCGTGGGCAAAGGCAATGGCCATGGCTGTGAAAATCATCAGCACCCCGAAGATTTTTTCCATATTGGTGAAATGGAAGTCACGATCGGCCGAAGGGTCGATTCTGATACGCCGGATCATCAGGGTGCCGATGGCCATAATGGATGCACCAACGATAGCGGCGACCATGATGTTCTGGTCCATGTCCATCTTGATGCCGATATGTTTCAGCCCCTTGATCATGGTGACCATGGCAATCACGAAGCCGACCATGAAGATGTAATACGGGACGTAACGCTTGGCCATGGCAACCGGGTTATCGGTGTCAATGACCAGCTTCTGGATACTGCGAAACAGCAGGAAAGAGATCGTTCCGGCCAGTACCGGCGAGGTGACCCAACTGGCGGCAATGGTACCGACCTTGCCCCAGTGTACGGCATCCATGCCGATGCCTACCGCGCCGAAACCGACAATGGCGCCGACAATGGAATGGGTCGTGGAGACCGGCCAGCCCTGACGCGAGGCGACCAGCAGCCAGATGCCGGCCGCAAGCAGGGCAGCGAGCATGCCATAAACCAGTAATTCCGGCGTGTCACCCAGCGAGGAGACATCGATGATGCCCTTGCGGATGGTTTTGGTGACTTCGCCGCCGGCCAGCACTGCACCGGACAGTTCGAACACGGCGGCAATGAGCACTGCCTGTTTGAAAGTCAGCGCCCCGGAGCCGACCGAGGTGCCCATGGCATTGGCCACATCGTTGGCACCGATGCCCCAGGCCATGAACAGGCCGAACACCACGGCCATGCCGATATAGATGCCTGCGTTGGATACGAGTACGGATTCCATAGCGCCCCCTTAGCGAGCCATGAGCAGCTGAAGACGGGCACCGACCTGTTGTGACACATCGGCCAGTTTGCCGATTCCGTCGATCATGCGGTAGAGGAACATCATATCCAGCGGCGGATATTCCTTTTCGATCTTGAACATGGCGTGGCGGAGCTTTCTTTCCAGCTTGTCGGTTTCGCTTTCGATATTTCCGAGGCTTTCGATCATCTCCTGAACGACATCGATCTGCCGGCCCCGGAAGCCGGTTTCGACGAGTTCATCCAGTTCGTTGATGGCTTTTCTTGCCTGATGCGCGGCATCCACGGTGCGCTGAACGAAGGCAATGAACAGGTCGACGATAGGCGCGGGAATTTCGGCCTTGCGACCCGTCATGATGCCTGAAATGTCTTGAGATATATTGGCGATCTTGTCCTGCAGACGCACGATATCGAGGACCTGTTCGCGCGGCATGGGCATAAACAGGCTGTTGGGAAGGTGGGCGCGAAGATCGGCCTTGAGCCCATCTGCAGCGCTCTCCATCCGGGCGATGGATTTATGGATGCGTTTGCATGTCTTGAAGTCCTTATCCGCCGAAGCCCGGAAGAACAGGGGCAGTTGATCGGCGCATTCGCACACCTTGTCCATGTGTTCCTGCAGGGGCTTGATCGGCGAACCGGCGAACAGACTGGTAATCGAACTTTTTCTTACCATGACACCCTCCTCACTGCATTGCGTAAAGAAGGCTAGCTCAATACGGGTGATTAATCATCCGCAAAGCATGCATATGTGGTCCTGTCAGTCGTCGTTGTCGACCATCTTGCCGCTGATCAGGGCTGCCGCCGTGTCGTGGTCCACATGCCGGATATCGTGTCCCTTGACCATGTAGACAACCATCTCGGCAATATTCACGGCATGGTCACCGATGCGTTCGAGGTTGCGGCCGACGTTGAAGGAGGCCAGCCCGACGGTGATCAGCCTGGGATCCTCGATCATGTAGGACAGGTTCTCGCGCTGCAGGGCCTTGAACAGCTTATCCACCTTCTGGTCGCCTTCGATGCAGGTCAGGGCGGCACCCACATCACCACGGGCAAAGGCATCGAGGGCGGCGCTGATCTGCTGGCAAACGGCATCGGATAGCGAATTCATCGAATCGAGGTTGGTCAGCGGACGCTCCTGGTTCTGTACCACTGCCTTGGCTATGCCCTCGGCCAGGTCGCCGCAGCGCTCGAGGTCGGTGACAATCTTGATGGTACTGATGATAAAGCGCAGGTCGCCGGCGGCCGGTTGCCGCAGGGCCAGGATGGAGCGGGTCATATCGTCAATTTCCACTTCCAGCGCATTGATAGCGCGGTCGCGGTCAATCACCTTGCGGGCGCGTTCGGTATCGAATTTGTTCAGCGCCTTCATCGAACGGCGAATGGCGCGTTCGACGAGCGCCCCCATGGAAAGGATGCGTTCTTTCAGTTCATTGAGTTCGTCGTCGTAACGCTTGATGGTATGTTGCGGCATAGCTTGCTCCCCTTTTGCCTGCTCAGCCGAAGCGGCCGGTGATGTAGTCTTCGGTCTGCTGTTTGCCCGGTGCAGTGAAGATCGTGTGCGTGTCTTCCATCTCGATCAAATTACCAAGATAGAAAAAGGCCGTGTAGTCGGAAACGCGTGCTGCCTGCTGCATATTGTGAGTGACCATGACAATGGTGAAGCTTTGCTTCAACTCATCAATCAGTTCCTCGATCTTGGCCGTGGCAATCGGGTCCAGCGCCGAGCACGGTTCATCCATCAGGATCACTTCCGGCTGCATGGCGATGGCGCGGGCGATGCACAGGCGCTGTTGCTGGCCACCGGAAAGGGCAGTGCCTGGCTGGTTCAGCTTGTCCTTCACTTCATCCCACAGACTGGCACGCCTGAGAGACTTCTCGACCAACTCATCCAGGTCGGCCCTGTTCTTGACCACACCATGAATGCGCGGCGCATAGGCAATATTCTCGAAGATGCTTTTCGGGAACGGATTCGGTTTCTGGAACACCATGCCGATATGACTGCGCAGATGCACCACATCCACCTTCGGGGCATAGATATCCTCGCCGTCCAGCAGGAAGTCGCCTGTGATGCGGCAGCCGGCAATGCGGTCGTTCATGCGGTTGAAGCAGCGCAACAGGGTGGACTTGCCGCAACCGGATGGTCCGATGAACGCCGTCACCTTGTTTTCCCGGATGCCCAGCGAGATGCCCTTCACGGCATGAAAGTCATCATACCACAGTTCGACATTACGGGTTTCGAGCTTGTAGGTCATGTCTTGCTTTCCTTGCATGCGAATCTATTCCCTTACCAGGTCCGGCTGGTGCGGTGGCGAAGCCAGATGGCCAGGCCGTTAAGCATCAGCATGATGGTCAGCAGCACGATCACGCCGGCGGCGGTCAGTTCGCCGAAGGCACGGATCGAATCGGAGGACCAGGTGTAAATCTGTGCCGGCAGCACGGTGGCTGCCTGGAAAATGGAGGTTGGCGCTTCCGGGATAAACGCCATCATGCCGACGATCAGCAGCGGGGCAGTTTCGCCGAGTGCCTGTGCCAGGCCAATGATGCTGCCGGTGAGGATGCCGGGCAGGGCCAGTGGCAGCACATGGTGCCAGACCACCTGCAGGCCGGAGGCGCCCACGCCGAATGCGCCCTCGCGGATCGAGTTGGGTACCGAGCGGAGAGCTGCACGCGTACTGATGATGATGATCGGCAGGGTCATCAGGGCCAGGGTCATGCCGCCGGCCAGCGCCGAGGAGCGCGGTACGCCGAAGAAATTGATGAAGATAGCCAGGCCCAGCAGACCGAACAGGATGGAAGGGATGGCTGCAAGGTTGTTGATGTTCACCTCGATGGTGCGCGTAATCCAGTTGTCGCTGGCGAACTCCTCAAGGTATACAGCGGTGATCACGCCGATGGGAACGGCCAGGGTCATGGTAATGAGCATCACGACGATGGAGCCGAGCAGCGAGGCGCCCACGCCGGCGATCTCAGGCAGCTTGGAATCGCCGCGCGTGAAGAAGTGCCAGTTGAAGGCGATGCGGATGATGCCCTGTTTGTATAGGTCATCGGCGATGGACTGGTACTTGGGTTTCAATCCGTGGCCTTCGTTGCCCTTGATGTACTGGTTCACACGGAACTCGGCCGGCACCCACAGGGTTTCCTTCGTGCCGATCATCTCAGGGTTGTTTCTCAGTTGCATCGGTACGGTACGCATCCAGCCCCGGCTGGCCATGTGGCGCATATCCCTGCTCACGGCCTTGCGGTAGTTGCCATCGGCCACGGCCTGCGAGTAGTCGGCCTCGACCTGCACCTGTACCGTTTTGAAGGCCGGGATGCCCTTGGAGAGCACATCGTAGAAAAAGAAGGTAATAAAAGCCGTGGCCAGGGCGATGGCAAGAATGCCGTAGGCGTGAAACCGCTTTTCGGCGCGATAGCGGCGCTTCAGGCGCCTGGGGTCGATTTCGTAACGGGCTTTCATATCAGGTCAGCGCGTATTGCTTCTTGAAGCGGTATACGACCAGTGCCGAAATCACATTCAGCACCAGTGTGATGAACAGCAGTATCAGGCCGAGCGCGAATGCGGACAGGGTCAGCAGTGAATCGAACTGCTGGTCGCCGGTGAGCGATTCCACGATCTTCACGGTCACCGTGGTCACGCCCTCCAGCGGATTTGCCGTCAGGTTGGGTCGCAGGCCCGCTGCCATCACCACGATCATGGTTTCGCCGATGGCACGCGATACGGCCAGCAGGGAGGCTGCGATAATGCCCGGCAGGGCTGCCGGCAGCACTACATGGCGTATGGTTTCGGCCTTGCCTACGCCCATGGCCAGTGACCCGTCACGCATGGTCTGCGGCACGGCGTGGATCACATCCTCGGAGAGCGATGAAATGAACGGGATGATCATCACGCCCATCACCAGGCCGGGGGCCAGTGCGTTGGTATAATCGGCTTGCAGGCCGAACGCTTCGGCAGCCTTCACGATCAGCGGACTGATGGTGATGGCGGCAAAGAAGCCGTACACCACCGTCGGAATACCTGCCAGCACCTCAAGCATCGGCTTGACGGCTGCCCGTACCTTCGGTCTGGCATATTCGGAAAGATAGATGGCCGAGAACAGGCCGACCGGAATGGCGACCAGCATGGCAATGGCCGTGATCATGAAGGTGCCGGCGAAAATCGGCACGGCGCCGAAGTGCGGCTTGGCAGCGCCTTCGCCGCCGCGACCTGCGCCGGCCAGGAACGCGGTGTCGGCTTCCCATCGGGTACCGGTAATGAATTCCCACAGCGGTACGCTCTGGAAGAAGCGGATCGATTCGAACAGCACCGAAAGAAGGATGCCGATGGTGGTCATCACGGAGATGGCGGCGGCAAAGATCATCAGGCCGCGCGCCCATTTTTCCACAACCAGGCGGGCATTGTTGTCCGGATTGATGTAACGCAGGCTGGCAGCCAGGCCCAGTGCCGCTGCAGCCAGCGAGGCGGTAACCAGCATGGGCAGCGGGGTGTCGTACCAGTGCAGTGCGTGTACCAGCGAAAACAGCATGGCCACGCCGATAGCCGGCGAGGCCATGTAGATGACCGACAGCCAGCCGTAGTAGCCGGGACGCGAGAACACCCCCAGCCCCGCGATTTCACGATTCTGCATGCGGTTGCGGGTGAAGAAGAAGGCAATGAAGGCTAGTGGCAGAATGCCTCCGGCCAGCCAGAGAAATGCGTCGCCGATGCTCATGCTGCGAGCCTGATCTGGGTTGTTCTCATGGGGGAAAGCTCCTCTTGAGTGACGCGCCGAAATTTAACGCATGCGGATACGGATGGAAACAGCTGTTGTGGCAGGTTTTCTTCCGTCTCCGGTATTAAGCCCGGTTCCGGAAGAAAAAACGCCGGCCGGAAGACCGGCCGGCGTCCTGACATCGGTGGTGATGCTTTACTTCTTGAGGTCTGCCTCGGTCAGCTTGGCCAGTTCGGCAACCTGCTTGCGGTAGCGAGCACGCTCGGCTTCCGGCAGGGCAATCAGGCCGATGTCCAGCAGGGCACCGTCTTCACCGATCTGGTTCTCGCTCATGAACAGGTTGGCGTATTCCTGGATGCCGGCAACCTTACCCACATGCGAGTGCTTGATGTAGAAGTACAGCGAACGGGACAGCGGGTAGTTGCCCGATGAGATGGTTTCCGGATTCGGGGACACACCGTTGATCAGGGCACCCGAGATCTTGTCCTTGTTCTCTTCGAGGTAGCTGTAGCCGAATACGCCGAAGGCATCCTTGTCCTTGGTCAGCTTCTGCACGATCAGGTTGTCGTTCTCACCGGAGGGAACATACACGCCATCCTGACGGATCTTGTGGAACTTCTTGTAGGCCTTGTTCTTCTTCTTGTCGGCCTTGTACAGCCTGGTGTATGCGTCCATGTGCTTGGTCAGGTGCTTGAGGATCATGTCCTCGAATGCGTCACGCGTACCGGAAGACGTCGGCGGACCGTAGATCACGATCTTGCGCTTCGGCAGGTTGGCGTTGATCTCGTTCCAGTAGTGGTACGGGTTGGCAACCAGGTGGGAACCGTCCTTGCTCGGGACTTCAGCGGCCACGGCCAGCATGATTTCCTTGCGGGAGAGGTTGATCGGGGCATTGTCGGAGCTTTGTGCGACAGCGATGCCATCAAAGCCGATCACGGCCTCGGTGATGCCGTTTACGCCATTCTCGGCACACTGCTTGAACTCCTTGGTCTTCATGCGACGCGAGGCGTTGGTGATGTCCGGGGTGTTCAGGTCGTCGCCGGCGCAGAACAGCTTGAAGCCGCCGCCGGAACCTGTGGACTCAACAACCGGGGTCGTGAAGTGGGTGGTGGCACCGAACTCTTCAGCATTGGCGCTGGAGAACGGGAACACGGTGGAAGAACCGACGATGCGGATTTCACGGGCATCGGCGTTCTGGATGGCTGCGATGGCTGCAACAGCCACGAAAGCTGCGGTCAAAATGTGCTTGTACATCTTTGCAATCTCCTTGTTGGTTTTAATCGAGTGGTAAATCGGTGTTACGGGTACTGGATGAAAAAACGGGGACGGCCCATGCCGCCCCCGTTGTCGTTACACTTAGAACTTCACCTGCGAGTACAGGCCGAAGCGCGTGTCCTTACGCTCGTTGGTAGCCACGTTGCCGCGGTTGGTCAGCTTGGATGCGTCGTAGGCCAGGGAGAGGTCGATACCCTTGGTCACGTTGTAGTCCAGGCCCAGCACGTAGCGGTTGACCTTCTCCTTCAGTGCGTTGGCAACGCCGGCACCGGAGGTGAACTTGTTGGTCAGGCTCTCGTAGCGGGCGAAGCCGCCCAGGCCGCCGCCGAACTTGCCGGTTGCCCACAGGGCCATGCCCTGAGAATCAACCTTGTCGCCGATGGTTGCAGTTGCATAGGCACTGCTCACGTTGCCACCGTGGGTGGTGGAAGCGGTAGCGGAGTTGGCCTTGTCCTTGTTGGACACGAAGTTCACACCGAAGCGGTAGTCGGAGAACTTGTAGGTGGCCATGGCCTGCATCAGGGTGGATTTCACACCGGTGGTGGTCACGCCGGCAGTGTTCACCTTGGAACCGCGGTAACCGTCACGGAACTGGAAGTCCAGGGTCAGGCCGTCGATCGGGTAGATGCCCAGGCGGGAGTTGAAGTCCAGGCCCTGGTTACCGGTACCGACGTTACCCGTGCCGTAGCCCGAACCGTTGGTCTCGGTGACCCAGTAGCCGATCAGGCCGTTGGCCAGCGAGCCCTTCAGGCCAACGCCGACGTCGGAGGAATCGTCGAACTTGTACTGGTCGATCATGACCTTGGACACGTAGCGGTGACCCCACAGGCCCTGCTCGTAGTCGATCCACGGGGTGTGGGACTGGCCCAGGCGCAGCACGGCGGCCTTGCCAACCAGCTTGCCTTCGAGGTAGGCGTACTTGACGTAGATATTCTGCTTTTTGCCCAGAGTCGGCTCATTACCCATGTCGGTGGTGAGGCGCATCATCCAGTCGTCGTTGAAGGAATACTTGGCGGTGAAGTAGGCACGGTCGATGTTCTGGCCGAAGGTCTTGGTGGAGGTCGTGCCGGCTGCGGTGGTGGTGTCAGCCTTCACGGAAGTGGTGTTGATGAAGAACTTGGCACCGATTTTCAGGTTGCCGTCGTGGTCCTTGGAAACAGCCTTGGCTTCGGACTTGGTCAGAACGCCCTTGGCAACCAGGATGTCGGTGAGATTGCTATTGCTGGTCTGCACACCACCAGCGAAAGCGGACGGGGCCAGACCCATCAGCACAGCTGCTGCTGCAACAGAATTCTTCATGTTGATGCTCATTATATTATTCCTCCTAAGGAATTGGGTTGCGGCGTACCATAGGAGGGCTTTGTGACATCCGAATGACACATTCCCCCTGTCATGAACGTGTCATTTTTCGCCCGCAAAGTGCTGCCCATATAAAAGGGGTGTTACATGAAAATCTCCGAGGGGTCCGGATCGGCCCACAACAATATGACGGCCTTTGTCGCATCGGTGGCGGCCAATCCTTTATTTATGCGCTTCCGCAGTCTGCCCATCGGCAGTGCGCTTGCAGTAGGCGAGGCGATGGAGCTTTTTTCCTGCTTCGAGGAGGAGAGCTTCCGGCATGGTGACGAGATATACATGGCAGGCAGCAACTCTGCGCGCACCGTGTACCTGATCCTGCAGGGTTCGGTCGCGCTGCGTGATGCGCCCGGCAATTTCTACGCCACGCTGAAATGCGGTGATGTGTTCGGCCTGTTTTCATTTCTGGACGAGCGGCCGCATTCGGTGAGCGTGAGCGCGCTGGAGGATGTGGCAGTGCTCAGTCTGTCGCGCTCCTTTTTCGATTTGATCACGCTGGAGGATCCGCTGCTCGGCAATCGCTTGCTGCATTTCATGTTCCGCCTGCTCTCGCATATGTCGCTGACGCTGGACAGCGAATATGCCGCGCTGCGCGAATACCGAAGGGGCATGCTTAAATAAACGTGGCAGCGTTGCGTGCTCCCGCGATATATATATAACGTTAACGGGGAAATACCTTGTCACTTCAACAGCCTGAAACCATCATAGCCGCCATGATCGACGATAGCCGGCCGATTCTGATTGTAGAGGACGATGCACCCATCGCCCGACTGATCCAGATGCACCTGGAGGCGGCCGGCATGAAATCGCAGCTGTGCGCTAATGGCGACGATGCCATCGCGTTGCTGCAGGAAGGCGGCTTTCGGGCCGTGGTGCTCGATCGCATGCTTCCCGGCTCGGGCGGTATGCGGGTGCTACGCTTCATCCGCCGCAATCCCGAGGAAATGTTGCCGGTGCTGATGGTGACCGCGCTGGGGCAGACGGCCGATCGCGTGCAGGGCCTGAATGAGGGCGCGGACGATTACCTTGCCAAGCCCTTCGAGCCCGAGGAGCTGGTGGCCCGCCTGCAGGCGCTGCTCAGGCGCAGTACGGCACGCGCCGAGGCAGCGCTTTCGCATGGTTCGATATCACTCGACCCGGATACCTACCGGGTAAGCGTTGGCGGTCATGCCGTTACCCTTAGGCCACTGGAGTATCGCCTGTTGCAGGTGCTGATGAAAAAACCCGGCAAGACCCGCAGCCGTGACTACCTGCTCGACCATGTATGGGGGCAGGATACCTATGTGGAGCCACGCACCGTGGATGTGACCGTGAAGCGTCTGCGCAAGGCCATGCAATCGTGCGGTGCGGGTGATTGCGTGGAAACCATCCGCGGCATGGGTTACCGTTTCAACGGCGAAGAGATGGCATGATTTCCGCCTGGTGGCTTACCCTGCTTCCTGTGCTGCTGATAGTGATGCGCTACCGGGAGAAGACCATAGGCCGGCTCAGGCAGGAGTTGTGGACGAATCGCTCCGAGCTGACCACGCTGGGTAATCAGCTGCAGCGCCGCAGCGATCGGCTGGACGCGGTGATTTCCACGGTGAATGAAGCCATCATCCGCCTCGATTCGCAGGCCAATGTGCTTTCGGTGAACCCGCAGGCTGCTCGTGTGTTCCGTTTACCGAGGAATATGCGCATGCCGCAGCCAATGGCCGTGCTGTACCGCGGCACCAAGTGGAACAATACCCTGCGCAAGGCCCTCAGGCAGATGCCGGAACCCCTGGAAGTGCCCGATATCCTGATTCGCGAGCATGTGCTGGCCGTTCGCCTGGCACCGCTCGGCGAGGGTGAGGCGCTGCTGCTTTGTCTGGATGTGAGTCAGCAGCGTGAGCTGGAGCGACAGCGCGATCAGCTGGTGCGCGACCTGATGCACGATATGAAAACCCCGCTGACCTCTATTCTCGGCTACGCGCGCAGCATCGAAAGCTTCGGCGACAACCCTGTACTGCGCGGCGAGGCCGTGCAGACCATCGTGCAGGAGTCCAGGCGCCTGAATCAGTTGCTCGATTCCATGCTCACCCTCGATTCCCTGAATCACGCCAGGCCTGATGGCAACGCCAGCTGCGATGCACGCGTGGCAGCGCGCGAACTCGAGCAGTTGTTCAAGCCGGTCGCCGACCGGCAGGGCGTTCATCTGACCATCGACATCCACGGGGATTGCAGGCAATTCCCGATGGATGGCGCTGACTTTTATCGCGTGCTGACCAACCTGGTCGAGAATGCCATTCGCCACACCCCCGATGGGGGGCATGTGAAGCTGGAAATTTCCGGCGCGGAACGGGAAGCCGGCTTCCGGGTTGTCGATGAGGGGCCGGGCATAGCATCCGGGCACCTGCCGCACGTGACCGAGCGCTTCTACCGCGCGCAGGACGATCGTGGCAGGCAATCAGGCACGCAGGGCAGCGGGCATGGCATGGGTCTGGCCATCGTGCAGGAAACCGTCAACCGCTACGAAGGCCGTCTGTCGCTGGCCAACCGCCCGCAGGGCGGACTGGAGGTGCGCGTGCAGTTGCCGGCCCGGACCAATCCCGCTGAGTCGACCGCCGATCAGGAGCAGTCGAAGCCCGAACGCGAGGCAGGTTGAGCCTTCCGGCAGGCGGGTTCGTTGCGCTTGCCATTTGGATTTTTCCGCACCATATTTGACGCCGCATCTGAGGGGATGCCAAAAAATCCAATACCATCCATAGGGGAAGAGACTATGAAACACATTGCAATCGCAATGGTTGCCGGCTTTGTGCTGGCAGCACCGGCCTACGCCAGCGAACATGGGGGCGGCCACGGCCACGCCAGCGCAGGAAGTGCCGATCACGAAGCCGTTGGCAACGATGTCATCGAGTTCCAGCGCAACAAGCTCAAGGCCAACACCAGGGGCAAGGGTTTCGGCCCGCAGTCTCCGAGGGATATCGATTCCAAGGCAGGCAACAACAGGATCATTTTCAATAGCGCCCCGGCCTATACGAAGATGAACCTGTGCAATATCCATTTCCACAAGAATGCCGAGCACAAGGGCGGCGAGTTCACCATCTATGCCGGCAATGGCGACGGTCACGGCAACCAGAGCGGTTTCCGTGCCGACATCTCGGGCCTGAGTGCCGCCGAACTGAAGCCGACCCATGGTCCGATCTGCAAGGGTGATCACGGCTCGCTGCTTCCGGGCGATACCATCGAGGTTCATTACGTGCATTCCACCGCCGATATTACGCCGGGCCCGACACTGGGCTCCTGCCTGGCCAAGGATGTCATCAACAACCCGCAGCTGCGCGTGGAAACCCAGGTATATGTGCTGGTCAACGACAGGCATGCACCGGACTTCGGCAAGCTGACCGCCATTTCCACCAAGGGTAAGGGCGCGCAGGCGACCGGCATTCCGTCTGATACCGGCACGCCGGTGCAGTACGAAGGCTCCACGACCGGCCCGGGCTACAACGAGAACGGCTCTCCGTTCCAGGTGACCTGGAGCGTGCGTCCGAAGGTTGCCAAGGTGAACATCGAGACCGTTGGCAAGTGGTGCAAGGGCAATGTGTTCAACGAGGATCATGGCCACGGCGTACGCAACCTGGTGATCAACAAGGATCTGCTGTCCAGGATCAGGTAGGCCCAGCATTTCCGTCCTGAGGCCCGTCTCGCAGGAGGCGGGCCTTTTTTGTCGGGGTTCCTGAGCTCGAGCCGGGCGAACTGACATCTTGCGTCCGGTGCAATCCTGCTATGCTTGGCGGAGTAGAAGTGTTGATCAACAAAGCGGGGTTCGGGATGCCAGCAGTCGAGGGACATCAAGCAGTCGAGGAACAGCCGGCGGAACACCACGCCCACCTGGGCAACAGGTTGGCCGACATGGCCCATCTGAGCTGGCGGGAGGCACTGGACGGGGAGGGAACGATCCTGCGCCTGAGCCATCCGGACGAGACGGTGCTGCGTGCCGTTCAGGAGCGCTTCGGACTCGACGAGCTGCATATCAAGGACATCCTCAATCCCAACCATCCGCCGCATTTCACCCGTCTCGATAACGGTGTGCTGCACATCATCCTGCGGTTTCCACTGGAGGAAGAGGGCGAGGAGAGTCTGGCGCACAGTACCAGCATCTCGATCCTGGCCGATGTGCGCATGTGCGCCCTGATCTGGCCGGGCGAGCGCTATCACCGGCTGGCCAAGGGTGAGCTGGCCGGACTGGAGGTGGGCGAGTGCGTCAGCAAGATCATTCACATCCTGGTTAACCGTTTGCTGCACCGGGTGTATGAATTACGCGATGTGATGGACGAGTTCGAAGACGCCTGCCTGGAGGATGTCGGCAAGGCTGACCTGAACCGTCTGCTCGACCTGCGCAAGGATATCGCCACGCTGGCGCGCATGGCACACGGCAGCGCGATTGCCATCGAACAGCTGATGCTCGATTCTGACTATGCGGGCAATGTGCGGCTGGTCGATGCGCATGAGCATATGCAGCGCGCCATGCACCTGGCCGAAGCCCGCGCCGAACATGCGCTCAATATCATGCAGGTGGTGCAATCCCTGCTGTCCCAGCGGCTGAATGATGTGATGAAGTTTCTCGCCGTGATTACCGTGGTGATGACGCCGATGGGTATTATCGCGGGTATCTTCGGCATGAACTTCACGCATATGGATGTGCTCGCCAGCCCCTACGGTTTTGCCGCCTCAATCTGGGGCATGCTGCTGCTCGGGCTTGGCCTGGCCGTCTTTTTCAAACTGCGTAAATGGTGGTGAACCGGATGCATGCCGATCAGGAGAAGCTCATGCTCGGATGGCGCGAATGGGTGTCCCTGCCGGATCTGGGTGTTGCCCATATCAAGGCCAAAGTGGACACCGGGGCCCGGTCTTCGGCCCTGCATACCTTCAGGCTGCAGGCCTTCGAAGAAGACGGCATCGCAAGGGTGCGCTTTGCCATTCATCCCTTGCAGGGCGATACCAGCGTGCAGCAGGAGTGCGTCGCCGATCTGCTGGACGAGCGTAACGTGACCGACTCCGGCGGGCATACCGAGCTCAGACCGGTTATTTTAACCACGGTTCAAATGGGCGGGCTGAGCAAAAAAATCGAAATCACGCTGGCGCATCGCGAGAACATGAAGTTCAGAATGTTGCTGGGGCGGACAGCCATGCGTGGTAGTGTTATCGTCGATCCGGCGGCTTCCTTTCTGCTCGGCAGGCCGGATGCCGCATCAAACCATATTGGGGAATGATTAACATGAAAATCGCGGTTCTGTCTCGCAATCCGAAGCTCTACTCGACCAGACGTCTGGTCGAGGCGGCCAAGTTGCGGGACCATGATGTGTCTGTCTATGACCATCTGCGTTGTTATATGAATATCACCTCGATGCGCCCATCGATTCGCTACAAGGGTGAAAAGCTTGAGGGCTTCGATGCGGTAATTCCCCGGATCGGTGCGTCGGTCACCTTTTACGGTGCGGCCGTGCTGCGCCAGTTCGAGATGATGGGCGTGTATCCGCTCAATGAATCGGTGGCCATATCCCGATCGCGTGACAAATTGCGCTCGGTACAGCTTCTGGCACGCAAGGGCATCGGTCTTCCGGTGACCGGGTTCGCGCGCAACCCGGACGATATCGGGGACCTGCTGAACTCCGTCGGCGGCGACCAGTTTGTCATCAAGCTGCTGGAAGGCACGCAGGGCATCGGCGTGGTGCTGGCCGAAAACAGGAAGGCGGCCGAGAGTGTGATCGAGGCCTTTTTCGGGCTGAATGCCAATATCCTCGTGCAGGAATTCATCAAGGAGGCCGGCGGTGCCGATATCCGCTGCTTCGTGGTCGGCGACAAGGTGGTGGCGGCGATGAAGCGGCAGGGCAGGGAAGGTGAATTCCGCTCCAACCTGCATCGCGGCGGCAGTGCCGAAGTAGTGCGTATTACGCCGGAAGAGCGCTCGACCGCCGTGCGCGCGGCATCCATCATGGGCTTGAATGTGGCCGGTGTAGACCTGCTTCGCTCCAACCACGGGCCGGTGGTCATGGAGGTGAACTCATCGCCCGGCCTTGAGGGCATCGAGCGTGCCACCGGCAAGGACATCGCCAGTATGATTATCCAGTTCATCGAGAAGAATGCGAAGGCGGGGCGCACCCGGACCCGCGGCAAGGGTTGAGTCAGGCCCTGAGTATCTGCGGCCGGGAGATTGCGCCCGGCAGCCGGCAGGTGATCGAGGTCCCCCTGCCGCCGCTTTCCACCCACTCGGCCCTGCATATGCCGGTACATGTGATTCGCGGCAAGCGCCCCGGACCCTGCCTGCTGGTGTGCGCCGCGCTGCATGGCGACGAGATTAACGGCGTCGAGATTATCCGCCGGCTGGTTGGTCTGAATACCCTGAAGCGTATCCGCGGCACCCTGATTGCCATTCCTATCGTCAATGTATACGGATTCATTCACCTGAGCCGCTACCTGCCGGACAGGCGCGACCTGAACCGGTCGTTCCCCGGTTCGGAAACCGGCTCGCTGGCAGCCCGGCTGGCCTATCTGTTCGTCAACGAGATCGTGAGCCATGCCGATTATGGCATTGATTTGCACACCGCCGCAGTGCACCGCGACAACTTCCCTCAGGTCCGGGCTACGCTGGAGGATGATGAAACCCGGCGCATTGCCGGGGCCTTCCACGCGCCGCTGATCATCGATGCGCCGCTGAGGCCCGGCACCATCCGCGAGGCCGCTACAGGCATGCATATCCCCTGGCTGGTGTATGAGGCGGGCGAGGCACTGCGCTTTGACGAGGTATGTATCCGCGCCGGTGTGCGCGGCATCGTCAACGTGATGCGCGAGGCGGGTATGCTGGCGGCCTCCAGGAGCAAGAAGAACTTCCAGCCGCGTATTGTGCGCTCCAATTTCTGGATACGCGCGCCGCAGAGCGGAATTCTTCGTCTGACCGCCGCGCTGGGGGCATCGGTCAACAAGGGGGATACGCTGGGCTATGTGACCGATCCTTACGGGGACAATGAACAGCAAATCATTGCCCCGAACAGCGGTATCATTATCGGCCGCACCAATCTTCCGCTGGTGCATGAAGGGGATGCGATGATCCATCTGGCGCGTTTCCGCGATGCGCAGTCCGCAACCGAGGCGGTGGATGTGTTTCAGTCGGAGCTGGATCCGATGGATGGCAATGGCTTGTCCGGAGAAGAACCCATCGCCTGAGTCGCCGGCTTACAGAGGTTCAGGGTCTCAGGGGTTCTGCTTGCTGAACTGGAAGCCCACTTCCTTTTTCTGCACCATGCATCCGCTACCGGCCTTTTGCAGCATGATTTCCGCCGAGCCCAGCGTATAGGCCTCGATATGGGCATTGAGCTTGCCCTTGAACTTGGCCTGGCTCATGAACTTCTGTTTGACCGTTTTCTCGCAACTGCCCGGTGAATACCAGCTCTTGGTATAGACGTAGGAGCAGGTGCCGTCGGGGGAGGGCATCACGCTGAAATCAACCAGGATGCTGCCGTCCGAATAGCTGATTTCCATGCTGGCGTTGAAGGGCTGGTTGTCGGTGCCGCGGTTCGACCAGAACGACCAGGAGCCATACGGGCGCTTGCCGCTCAGAAAGCCCTCGAGTTTGGCGACGGTGGAAAGGCAGGAGGTGAAGCCGGCTTCACGTGCCATGGCGGTAATCTTCCCCTCGGCGGCAGCGGCATGCGAGGCAGGGGTCAGCAGCAGGGCCAGGGCAATAAGCATGCGTGGTTTCATCTGCCTCTCCTTCTTGTTTTATCCTGTCTATCCGTCATTTCGGCGGCGCGTTTCCGCAAAGCCCAAGGGTAGCATATTCCGCGCGATAATAATAAGTTACGCTCATTTTTTCAAGTGTCGTGGTAATTATCTCCGGTATCCTTGTCGTTTTGCCGGGCATGGCCGGATTTCGTCGAGGTGTATGTCGGATCACAACATCGGTGCAGCCAAGCCGCAGTTTTTCACCTAGAGTTCGCCGCGATTCCAGGTCGTGCATGGATGGGTGCCGGTTCAGTTTTGATTCAGCCTCTCCGGTCATGCTGCGCCGCAGCGGGCAAGCGGGCTGGCGCAATGTGTTGGAAGGGCAGCAGTTTGGATTCATGGGACGCAGGAGAAGGGAATGCGGATGGGCAACAGGTTAAATCAACCGGCAAACGGGCGCAGCGGCTCGTCTTTTGCCCTGCTTGCCGTGATCCTGCTTGCATCCTTCCAGCTTGCCGGTTGTGCCGCTACGCCCAAGGGCCAGGCCTACGATCCGATCGAAAAGGTCAACCGCGGCACCTACACGTTCAACGAATATTTCGACAAGATCGTTCTCAAACCCCTGTCCGAAGGCTATGTGGCCGTGATGCCCAAGGAAGGGCGCACCCTGGTTTCCAATTTCTTCGATAACGTCACCTATGCGGACACCATTCTCAACGATTTCCTGCAGGGCAAGGGCAAGCAGGGCTTCTCCGATGTCGGGCGCCTGGTCGTGAATACCACGGTCGGCGTGGCCGGTTTCTTCGATCCGGCCACCTCGATCGGACTGGAGAAGCATGACGAGGACTTCGGGCAGACGCTCGGCGTGTGGGGTTTCGGTCCGGGCGCCTACGTGGTGGTGCCGGTATACGGCCCGAATACCGCGCGCGATCTTCCCGGCCTTGCCGCCAGCACGCTGACCAGCGCGGTGTTCTGGTCCGGCTTCTTCCTGACGCCTTACGCGACCATCCCGATCAGCGTGCTCAGTGCCGCGGACCTGCGCAGTCGCTCGGACAACGCCATCCGCTTCGTCAACGAAACGGCTCTCGATCCTTATGTGTTCACGCGCGAGGCCTGGGTTCAGCACCGCAATTACCTGATCTACGATGGCAATCTGCCGATTTCCGACGACGAATTCTCCGACGAGGGCTTTGGCGATTAAGCCGGCCTATTCGGGCAGGCTTGCGGGCCCGATCCTTCCTTCAGGCAGTTCAACGAGATAGCGCCGCTGACCATCGGTCAGCACACCCTCACCGGGCCGCAACAGGTTCTGATCGCTGCTGATGATCAATGTGCTCTCATTCTTCCAGCCCTCGATGCGCAGGCTTCCGGGATAGATGGCGATAAGCGGCAATGCCGGCTCGTTGCCGGCATCTTCGAGGACAGCATCAAGGCTGCGGAACAACAGGCTCGGGTGTCCTTCCTCGGCGATGCTGACCGCCAGCCAGCGACCTGTTGGCGAGATGCTGAATTCACCGAACGAGGCAGTTCCTGCATCGGTGAACGACAGACTGCGAAGCGGTATGGCAGTCTTTCCGCGCTGTCTGAGAGACCAGCGGTCCTCACCGCTGGCGGCCAGGGCAAGGCAGAGTTCCGTTTCATCGGGCAGGGGCCGGCAGTCGATGGGAGAATCCCCGCCTGGCTGGTGAGCCGGTATTGCGGCGCAGGCGGCGAGCAGGGCGCCGGCCAGGGCCATGCCGGCGCGCATTAAATCACCTTGGAGAACTTCACTTCCTGTTCGCGGTTGCGCAGGTATTCATCGAACACCATGGCGATGTTGCGAATCAGCAGTCGTCCGCCGGGCAGTACCTGCATGCCGGCATCGTTCAGGCTGAGCAGGCCGTCGGCAGCCAGGTCGCGCAGATCATCCATCTCGGCGGCGAAATGGGATGCGAAATCGATGCCGGATTTCGCCTCGACTGCCTTGAAATCCAGCGCGAAGTCGCACATCAGGCGCATGATCACGTGGCGGCGCAGGTGGTCCTCATCGGATAACTGGTAGCCGCGGAACACCGGGAATTCGCCCGCCTCGATGCTGGCGTAGTACTCATCCAGGGTTTTGACATTCTGGAAGAAAGCGCCATCGACATAGCCGATGGAGGTGATGCCCAGGCCCAGCAGCTCGGCATCGGCCTGCGTGGAGTAGCCCTGGAAATTGCGATACAGCTTGCCCTCACGCTGCGCGACGGTCAGCTCATCATCCGGCTTGGCAAAATGATCCATGCCGATAAACACGTAGCCGGCGGCCAGCAGGCGGTCGATGGACAGTTTCAGGATATTGAGCTTTTCGCCGGGGCTGGGCAGGTCCGCCTCGTTGATGCGGCGCTGCGGCATGAACATGCGCGGCAGGTGCGCGTAGTTGAACAGCGCGATGCGGTCGGGCGAGAAATCGATGATGGTGGAAAGCGTGCGGTCGAAGCTTTCCACGCTCTGGTGCGGCAGGCCGTACATCAGGTCGATGTTGATCGAGCTGAAGCCGTGCGCGCGGGCCTGTTGAAGCACGGACAGGGTTTCCTGCTCCGACTGGATGCGGTTCACGGCCTTCTGCACATCGGGCTCGAAGTCCTGCACACCCATGCTCATGCGGTTGAAGCCGACCTCGCGCAGCACGCGCACCGTGCCGGCCTGGCATTCGCGCGGATCGATCTCGATGCCGAATTCGCCTTCATCATCGTCGGCGAAATCGAAGCGCTCGCGCAGCTTGCCCATGATGCTTCGAATCTGGGCCTCGCTGAGGAAGGTCGGCGTGCCGCCGCCCCAGTGCAGCTGCGTGACGGTGCGCTTGCTGCCGACGCCATCCGCCAGCATATCGATTTCCTTGAGCAGGGCCTCGACATACGGCACGGCGCGCTCGCGCTGCTTGGTGACCACCTTGTTGCAGCCGCAGTAGTAGCAGACCGTGTCGCAGAAGGGTACATGCAGGTAGATCGACAGCGGCCCATCCGCGCCTGCCGCGCGATCCAGGCTGGTGGCATAGGCTTTGCCGTCAATGCCGCTGTGGAACATCGGCGCGGTCGGGTACGAGGTGTAGCGCGGGCCGGCCTTGTCGTATTTATTGATCAGGTCGAGGTTGAAAAGCTCTTCGGTTTGCAGTTGCTGGGTCATGCGACGAATCTCCTGTAAGCGGGTAACCCTAATGTTTTTGCAGGTGCCGCGAAAGCCAGTTGCGGACGCCCTCGGCATCCTCGAACTCACCGTCCAGCTGCGCCTGGTAGGCGGCATCGAGTAATGCTCCCATTGCCGGGCCGGGCTTCATGCCCATGCCGATCAGCATCTCGCCGTTTCCCAGCGGTGCGGGTGCGGCCTGTTGTACGGCCAGGGCCTGCGCCCCTTCCAGCCAGGGCAGGGCGGGACGGCTGGCGGGCTGCGGAGGGCGCCCGGAGGCATCGGCCTCGACCAGCGCCTCCCACATGCCGATGTCGGCCGGCTCAAGGCGGTGCGCCAGGCGGCGGATGGCGCGAGGTGTCGGCTGGCCGTGCAGGTGCACCAGGTGCTCTGCCACCAGCGGCAGCACATGGGCGATCAGGCCCTGCGGTGCGCCGATACCCATCAGGAAGGCGCGCGACGGTTCAATGCCCGCCTCGGCATGCCCCTTGGAGTGGATGCGTCCGTTTTCATGTCGGGCTGTGGTCAGTGGCTTGCCCAGGTCGTGGCACAGCGCTGCGAACACCAGCCGTTCTCGCTCCTTGCCCTGCCATGCATGGCGAGAGGCGACGGCGGCGGCCTGGTCGAGCACCAGGGCTGTATGCGTCCACACATCCCCCTCGGGATGCCATTCCTGCTCCTGCTCGCAACCCATCAGGGAGGCCAGCCCCGGATACAGGGCCAGCCAGCCGGAGTCGCGCAGCACCTGCAGGCCGAAAGACGGGGCCCCGGCATGCGCCCATTTGCGCCATTCCTCCCAGATGCGCGCGACCGGCAGGGTGTCGGCCTCGGCGAGCAGGCCATGGCACAGGGCAGCGGTCTGTTCATCCATGCGCAGCCTGAAGCGTGCGGCGAACTGCATACCGCGCAGCGGCCGAAGCGGATCCTCGGCGAAGGCGGGAGACACATGACGCAGGATACCGGCATTGAGATCGCGCCGGCCGTCGTGGAAATCCAGCAGTTCACCGGACAGCGGGTCGAGCATCATGGCATTGATGGTAAAGTCGCGGCGCAGCGAGGCGCTTTGCTCGTCCAGGGCGGGGTCGGTTTGTACGGCGAATCCACGGTGGCCGTTGCCCTTCTTGCTCTCGGTGCGCGGCAGGGCCAGGTCAATCTCGTGGCCCTCATGCCACAGCTTGATTACGCCGAACTGTTTACCCACCTGTTCGCATCGCCCGATGGTCCGCGCGGCTTGCAGCAAGGCGTGCTCGTCCAGCCCGTAGATCTCCAGATCGAAGTCCTTGGGAAGTCTGCCGAGCAGCATATCGCGCACCGAGCCGCCGACCAGCCAGGCCCGCCCGCCAAGGGCAGCGATACGCCGGCAGACCCGTTGCAGGGCACCCGGCAGGATACGGATATCGGCTTGTTGCATGATGACATTCCACGTTCGACAAGCAGCCTTGGCAAGTCTATGTTTAGCTTGCAAATAAAGGGATGCTCCGAAAAAGTATTCAGGGCCTCGTTTTGCCAGCCGGCCTGGTATGGCAGGGGCAGTAAAGTGAAACAAGAATGCTCTGCAGGGTATCCCAAGTGAGGAGTGCGCCATGCGATGGTCGGGGATGGAGCGCGGGGACAACCGCTATTTCAAGCGAAAAAAGGTGGCCGTGGTCGGCTCCGGCAATGTCGGGGCGACGGCCGCATTCCTGGCCGCGCAGAAGGAACTGGCCGATATCGTGCTGCTCGATGTCATCGAGGGCGTGCCGCAGGGCAAGGCGCTGGATATGTTCGAGGCATCGCCGATCCAGGGATATAACGCCAATGTGATCGGCAGCAACGATTACGCCGATACAGCAGGCTCCGATCTGGTCATCATCACCGCCGGTATCGCGCGCAAGCCGGGCATGAGCCGCGACGATCTGCTGTCCACCAATGTGAAGATCGTGGCCGAGGTGACGCGCAAGGTTGTGGAGCATTCGCCGGATTGCATCCTGCTGGTGGTCACCAATCCATTGGATGCGATGGTGTATACCGCCAGCCAGGTGTCAGGATTCCCGCGCTCAAGGGTGATCGGCATGGCCGGCGTACTGGATTCGGCGCGTATGCGCTCGTTCATTGCCGATGCGCTTGATGTGTCGATACACGACGTTACTGCGTTCGTGCTCGGCGGCCATGGCGATGCCATGGTTCCGCTGGCCCGCTATTCCACGGTGGCCGGTATTCCGATCACCGAATTGATGGGTGAAGACGAGGTGCAAGCCATTGTCGATCGCACGGCTCAGGGCGGGGCGGAGATCGTCAAGCTGCTGAAGACCGGTTCGGCCTTCTACGCGCCGGGTGCGGCCGTGGTGGAAATGGCCGAGGCGATTCTCAAGGACCAGAATCGTATCATGCCCTGCGCGGCCCTGCTCGAAGGGGAGTACGGCGTGGACGGCTATTTTCTCGGCGTGCCCTGCAAGCTCGGCGGCGGCGGCATGGAAGGCGTGATGGAGCTTGATTTGAGCGAGGATGAGACGGCGGCACTGATGCGTTCACTCGATGCGGTGAAGGCACTGGTGGCCGATGTCGATGCGATGCAACATTTCTGAATGGGGTTTTAAGTGAATATACATGAGTATCAGGCCAAATCGCTGCTGCAGGCAGGCGGAGTCGCCGTGCCGCGCGGCGGTGTGGCAAACAGCGTGGATGAGGCGGTGGCTGTCGCCGAACAGCTGGCTGGGCATGAACAGTCGGGCGCACATGAACAGTCGGGCGCACATGAACAAGCAGGCGGTCCGGTGTGGGTGGTGAAGGCCCAGATCCATGCCGGCGGCCGCGGTAAGGCCGGAGGCGTGCGCCTGTGCCATTCGATGCAGGAGGTCCGCGAAGCCGCCGATGCCCTGCTCGGGCACAAGCTGGTGACAAAGCAGACCGGCGAGGCAGGCAAGATCGTGCACCGGCTGTATGTCGAGCAGGGATTGCATATCGCGCGCGAATTTTACCTGAGCCTGTTGGTGGACCGTGAGGCCGAGGCCGTGGCTTTTGTGGTCAGTCCGGCGGGCGGTATGGATATCGAGGCAGTGGCCGCGGAAAGCCCGCAGACGATTCTCACTGTCCCGGTCGCCGCGGGCGGGCCGGATGCTGAACAGTGCCGCGCCATGGCCGACATGCTGGGGCTTTCGGGAGCACCGGCGCTGCAGTTCGGGGAACTGGCAGGCAAGCTGTACACCGCATTCATGCGAAACGACTGCAGCCTGCTGGAGCTCAATCCGCTGATCCTGACGGAAGACGGGGAATTGCTCGCGCTGGATGCGAAGATTGCGGTGGATGACAATGCGCTGTTCCGCCAGCCGGAGCTGGTCGCGATGCGCGATCCGCTCGAGGAAGACCCGCGTGAAACCGAGGCGGCTGCGCATGGACTGAACTACATCGCACTGGACGGCAGCATCGGTTGCATGGTCAACGGTGCAGGGCTGGCGATGGCGACCATGGACATCATCCAGCTCAAGGGCCAAAAGCCGGCCAACTTCCTCGATGTGGGCGGCGGGGTAACCGTCGATGCGGTGTGCGAGGCCTTCAAGCTGCTGTTCGCCGACGATCATGTGAAAGCGGTGCTGGTGAATATCTTCGGCGGCATCGTGCGCTGCGACATCATTGCCAGGGGACTGCTTGATGCCCTTGAAACACAGCCGATGCCCCATCAACTCAAGGTGCCGGTGATCATGCGGCTGGTCGGCACCAACGAGGAGGAGGGCAGGCGACTGGTGAAGGATGCCGGGCTGGATGTGCGCTGGGCGAGGGACCTTGACGAGGCGGCCACGCTGGCCTCGCAGGCGGCCGCCTGAGGGGGTGAATTTCGCCCGTCATATGCTTTGCCCGGCCGGTATGCTGTGCTACGATGCCGCCACCAGTTCCGGCGCATGGGCGCCATTTGGATAAACCATGGGAAAACAAACCATAGGGACAACACACCATTGAGGAGAGGGAAATGCTTGTACGTGATGTAATGACAAGCGGCGTCAAGGCCGTGAAAAAAGAGGACAGCGTCCGCAAGGTTGTGATCGACATGATTCAGCGCCACTGCGGTTCGGTGCCGGTTGTCGATGATGCAGGCACCCTGGTCGGCATTGTGACGCTGCGCGACGTGATGCTGCCCCTGTATCCGAACTACGGCGAATACATCCACGACAACGTGCATGCCCGTGATTTCGAGGAGATGCAGGAAGGTTACCCGAAGGTGCTGGAGATGACCGCCGGCGAGGTGATGACCGCCGACCCGTTCACCGTGGCACCGGATGAGCCGATCCTGAAGGCCGCTTCCTACATGGGCCTGAAGAACCTGCGCCACATCCCGGTTGCCGAGAACGGCAAGCTGCAGGGTGTGATCACCATCAGCGATATCAATCAGGCACTGTTCTTCAACCTCCCGGCCTGATTTCTCCGGGCACGACGCCGCTTGCGGTGCCTGCGCCCGGCCATGATTCTATCTAGTTATACCGGGCGGCCCGACTCGGGCCGTCCGTCTTGCTTTGGAGCTACCGGATGAGTGTATTACTGGACCAACACACACGGGTGATTTGCCAGGGATATACCGGCAAACAGGGCACCTTCCATTCCGAACAGATGATTGCCTACGGCACGACCTTCGTGGGCGGTGTTACCCCCGGCAAGGGCGGTCAGACGCATCTGGATCGTCCGGTATTCAATTCGGTGCGCGAGGCGGTGGATGCCGAAGGCGCCGAAGCGACCGTAATTTTCGTGCCACCGCGCTTTGCTGCCGCAGCCATCCTCGAGGCGGCGGAGGCCGGCATCCGGCTTATCAACTGTATCACCGAGGGCATTCCGGTCAGCGACATGCTGGACGTGAAGCGGCGTATCGCAGGCATCGATTGCACGCTGATCGGTCCGAACTGCCCGGGCATCATCACGCCGGGTCAGGCCAAGATCGGCATCATGCCGGGGCATATCCACCTGCCGGGTCGCATCGGCGTGATTTCCCGCTCCGGCACGCTCACCTACGAGGCCGTCGCACAGCTGACAGACACAGGGCTTGGCCAGAGCACCTGCATCGGCATGGGCGGCGATCCGGTGCACGGCATGGATTTCATCGATGCATTGAAGCTGTTCGAGGCCGATGAGCAGACCGAGGGCGTGGTGATGATCGGCGAGATCGGCGGCTCCGACGAGGAGCATGCCGCCGAATACATCCGCGAGCATGTGAACAAGCCCGTGGTGGCCTTCATTGCCGGCGCCACGGCGCCGGCCGGCAAGCGCATGGGACATGCCGGCGCCATCATCTCCGGGGGCAAGGGAACGGCCGAGGCCAAGTTTTCGGCGCTCGAGTCCGCCGGGGTGTGCATTGAGCACAACCCGACGCTGCTTGGCGCTTGCATGCTCGAACTGCTGGGTTGAGCAGGGCGACCGCTGCCGACTGGATAGGTCGGCTTGACCTTCAGGCACATCCCGAGGGCGGCTTCTACCGCGAAAGCTACCGTGCCGCCGCAAGCTTTGCGGGTGAGGTGAACGAAGGCTTTCCCGCCGGGCGCAGCCACGGCACGGCGATCTACTTCCTGCTTGAGCGTGGCAATTTTTCGGCCTTTCACCGTATCCGCTCTGATGAGCTTTGGCATTTCTACGATGGTGACGGGCTGGATATCCATGTGATCGACCCGGACGGAAGATACCGTTGCCTGCGTCTCGGCCTGGATATCGAAAACGGCCAGCTGCCGCAGGCTGTTGTGCCGGCGGGTTGCTGGTTTGCTTCCGAGGTGGCCGGACAGGGAAGCTTTGCACTGGTCGGTTGCACGGTTGCTCCAGGCTTCGATTTTGCCGATTTCGAGCTGGGTACCGCCAGGCAGTTGTCGTCATTATTTCCTGGATACCAGCCGCTTGTGAGGCGCATGACCCGCAGTTAGATTCCCATATGCCGTCTTGACTTTTTTTCTCATTTCCTTTAGATAATGCGATCGCTCCGGGTTTGGGGGAGGATCGTATGGCCCATCGAATCGGCAACACTCTATTTTCCTTTGGCATGGTTCTTCTCTTTTCCACAGCCCTGCTCGCGCAACCGGCTTTCGCAGACGACGACAAATCAAAACGACATCACAAGGATTCAAAGGAAACCCATCATTCGGATTCGGGCGTTGGTATACCGGGGCCGCAAGGTCCTGTCGGGCCGGCTGGCCCACAGGGCCCCGCAGGCCCGCAAGGCGTAGCAGGTCCTGCTGGTCCCGCAGGCGCTGACGGTGCTCCCGGACCCCAAGGTCCCATTGGTTTGACGGGTCCGGCAGGTAAAGACGGCGCAGTTGGCCCGCAAGGCCCGGTGGGTCCTGCAGGTGCAGATGGTACTCCCGGTGTTCAGGGTCCCGCAGGTTTAGATGGCGCTCCCGGTACCCAGGGCCCCGCAGGTCCGGTTGGGCCTGCAGGTAAGGATGGTCTGAACGGCGCTCCCGGTGCCGCAGGCCCACAGGGTGTTCCGGGCAAGGATGGTTTGCCAGGCGCTCAAGGCCCGGCTGGTCCCGCTGGTGCGGTTGGCCCCGCCGGTCCGGTGGGTGCAACAGGTCCGCAAGGTCCCGCCGGTAAGGATGGTCTTCCCGGCGCTCAAGGTCCGCAGGGTCCGACAGGTTTGACCGGTCCCGCTGGTAAGGATGGCT
>Ga0209919_1000084_pt1 | contig 46645 bp, 75 predicted proteins | sample SalPon2A_C_D2_MG_FD_185721 | JGI IMG/M metagenome (GOLD analysis project Ga0209919, IMG submission 185721) | Soil microbial communities from South San Francisco under conditions of wetland restoration - Salt Pond MetaG R2A_C_D2_MG (SPAdes)... | ecosystem: Environmental > Terrestrial > Soil >... | reverse complement strand
CTCGGTTATAGTATTCAGGCGACGGCGCAGGCTCTTAACCTAAGCCCAACCACAATCAAAAAATACGATATGATTGTGGATAAATTCTTTGGTGATTTGCCCGCCGTCCGGTTGATGATTGACGCGGTCGCAACCAAAATTCCCCGTGCTGTGGCTGTTTATGACAAATGCCTGGATTTAATCGACAGCCCTGACGCACAGAGTAAGCGGCTGGCGAGAGATACCGCCAGGGACATATTGATATCAACTAAGGTTCTTCAAGACAGACAAACCGTGGAATTACCTAAAGATGCAGATGCAGACGACTCAGAGCTTGTCGCCGAAGCCGAACGTTACCTTGCTATCGCCCGATCAAAAGAATCGGCTAGCACAGATAACGGGCGAACTAAAGCGTAGACAACTTGAAGAGCGGTCTCGGTATTTTGTGCCGATAAGACCATCTGACCCCAATGCTTTTGGGATTCCGAGTAATGACCAGTATGGATTCATTATGTCGGAGGCCGATGAGCGTTGGGCGTTTGGTGGCACAAGGTCTTGTAAGACAGAGACAACTATTGAGGATGCCGATATGTTTGCCAGGGGGGTCCACCCGGTTCGGTCTAAGTTCCGTAAACCACCGGTCAAGATCAGAATGTGCGGCCCGAAGTGGCGGGAAAACGTTATGGGCGTTCTGCTTGAGAAGTTCAGGGAAGTAGCGATTAGAAAGGAACTCCGGGGTGGAAAGTGGCGCACGGCATGGTCAGTTGAAGAACATAAGCTACACTATGCCAACGGGTCATGGGTCCAGTTCAAGACCTATGAGGAAGACGTTAATACCTACGGTGGCGTTGATCTCGATGCCTGTTACATGGACGAGCACGCACCAGAGAAGTATTACAGGGAGAATAAAGACCGTTTGGCCGATAGAAACGGGTATTTTGCGTCCTCAATGACCCCGGAAGAGGGGTTGACGTGGGAAGAGGATCATGTTACATCGCCCCCCAAGGGGATTAGCGTTGAATACTGGTACTTTGATAAGAGGGGAAACCCACATCTTGATCCCGATGGGGTCAGGAAGTCGCTGTCCTCTCTTGAGGGGACAATCTATTACGATACAAAGGTTAAGGGGCACTTTACGGCACTCGCTGGCCGGGTTATCCCCCAGTGGAACCCCAAGGTTCATATTGTCCCGGATTATGAGATTCCAAAAGAATGGCCCCGGTCATTTTGTATAGACACCCATAAAAAGACACCCTGTGCGGCGATGTGGGCGGCATGGAGCCCTGCCGGCGAATTGGTTGTATATCGCACCATTAAGCGATTTATGACGGTTGAGGAATGGCAGAACTTAATTATTGCCCGATCTATGGGGGAAAACATCTCTGTTTGGTTGTTAGACCAACCGGGAGAGGGTGACGGCAAGGATATGCTTGAGCAGGAAAGCCTGTGGAACCAGTTTCGCTCCGGCCCTAATGGGCTGTCGGTTGAATTGGTGAACAAGAGTCCTGGATCGTTTGATAGCAGTATCTTCAAGCTCTGGTCGATGTTCAAGGTTGACCAGACCAGTACGAACTTAACCAAAAGCAAAATACAGATATTTGAGTCGTGTAATTACGAGACTGTTAATATCAATGGCAAACCAGCGTATTCCCTGCCAAAAGAGTTGAGTAAGTACGTTTACAAGAAAGAGCAGAAGTCGGACGAAGAACAGTTGAGAGAAAAGGTTAGGGGTGTGGATGACCACTATATAGCCGACTTGCGATATATTGCGATGCTCGGCCCGAAGCCGATTATGGGCGTATCCACCGGCCCGACTATTGTGCTTCCCCCCGGTCGTAAGTCATCTTATTCAGGATATAGATAAGGAGTTACGTTATGCCACTTGAACTTGAAGCACTAAAGCGAAAGTACCGGAAAGAAGGGAAGTCGGTTGCTCAGGCTGAAAAGCTGGCAACTGAGGCGTATTACGCCAAGCACCCCAAGACCGTGGAACCCAAGAAGAAAGCCAAGAAGGGGACCAAGAAATGAAGGCAACCGGTGATTTTATCATACTGAAGGTCGATGAGTCCCCGATCAGGACTGAATCAGGGATTGAGATACCCAGAGGAAACGAACTGGATGGTCCTATTGCTCAGATACACGACGTTGGCCCTGATGTAAAACAGGGGCTTAAGGCCGGGGATTGGGTACTTACCGACACCAGATACGTTACTAACGTGATAATCAAGGGTAAACTCTGGCGATATTGCCGAGAAACCGGGGTTGTGGGAACTTTAACTAACGAAGAAGCGACGGCCCTGCCTGTCAGTATCCCAGATCAGGTTGACATTGTATCCCCGACCGGAGAGCTGGTGACTTAATATGCACGGATACTCGCCCCTGGATTTCGACGAAAAAGACCCCCTGAAGCTGTTTCAGGCGGCATGGTCGCACTCTGATGACGTACAATACAGTCGTGATGACCAGTATGAGGCGGATTATCTCAACTTCCATGCCTTTTTGGACATGGTTGGGCGCAATCCAGACCTCGCCAATATCGCTATACCCAAGATCATGTCGATTATCCAGACCAAACTTCCCCGTGATGTCAGGAACGTTATCGGGCGCAGGCCATACATCCCGTTTACCTCAGACCGCAAAGAATACCGGGAATCGGCCAGGCTGATGGTGAAGGCGTTAGACCAGTTGCTTGCCAAGGGTGGGTTTGCAACAATGTTCATTCTGATGGATGTTATGAACATTTTGTATGGCACAGCTTTCATGGAGCCCATACCGGTATTTGTCAACGACGTTCAAAGGGTGGTTGACCCAAAGGCGGTACTGACCCCAACCGGGATACAGTTCTTGCCGTTCGATCCGGAGAGAGACCTTAAGTTTGTACCTGTTAAAAGGTTGCGATTCAGGCTCAACACTTACGCCCCATGGGAGGTCCGGGTTGACCCGTATGCCACCGGCCTGAACGAAGCATCATCTTGCCGGTATCTTATCAAGGTCAGAATTACTTCCAGACGTGAGATCACACGGAATGCCATGTCGGGTGCCTATGGTCCAGACTTTGACTTCGATGCCTTTGACAACGCTACTGAAGTAGCATTGCAGGGCGGTGAAAACAGGGCTTACCAGATACTGAACGCCCTTGGGCTTACAACCCCCGCCCCAGAGGGTGATATTGGGGTTTTGTTCCGATATGAGTCTCCACAGGCTCTTGGAGACCGCTATATCGACGTATGGAACGATCAGTTTGTCCTGTTTGACAGGCCCAACCCGTTCCGTATTGAGAAAGGCGGACACGGGCTTATCAACCTATCGAGATCAATTCACAACATTGACCCCCACACTCAGGCAAGTTTCTGGGGCAATGGCGAGGGCAAGCCGCTTGAACCGCTCCAGTCGGCCCTGAATGACACGCTATCCCTGACAATGGACAACGCCAACTTCCTGCAACAGGGAAAGACTATCTACGCTAATGGGAGAGGTGTTTCCCCAGAACAGTTAATCAACCAGGTGGGAAACAAGATTGGGTTTGACCTGAAGCCCGGTGAACGGATACAAGACGTTTTTTACGAAGATCGAGGGCAGTCCCTTCCCCCAGAACACTTCACCATGCAATATCTATTGTCTGAGTACATGGACTTGACTGCTAATAGCTACGGATCGCAACGAGGACAGAGGGAAAAGGGGGACGCTACTCTTGGCGAGGTTTCAATGCTCAACGATGCTGGTAACGAATTGCAGGAGTTGAACGTCCGACTGTTAGAAGAGGTATTCATGGCTGATTTCGGGTCTAAATGCCTGCACCATATAGATCAATTCGCAAGAAAACAGGATAAGGTTGAGCTTTTGGGCGAACAGGATGCTCAGGAACTTATATTTATGAACCCCAGAGACATACCCGGTGGGTTCAACTTCACATTTGAGGGGTCTGACAAGATTGTCAACAAGGCGATTCGCCAGAACAGTCTGATTAAGCTGGACAAGAGGATATCACAGAGTCCGATAGTCAACGAGCGTGGCTGGCTGACTACGTTGCTAAGAGCCCATGACTTAGACGACGATTTAGAAGATGTCCTGATATCTGAAGAACAAGAAATGATGCAGAACATTGCCATCCAGCGACAGGCGGAGATCGCCGACCAGTCGGGTCCGCAGACAACGGGCACACAAGCTCAGGATAATGGGCGGCAGATGACCCAGATGGCGGCTCAATGAAGAACGTCAGGCATATCATAAGAGGGCTGGGAACGGCGTTGAATCGGACGTATGACCGGCGCACCGTTGTTCAGAAAGCGATTGCAGAGTTAGAAACCAATTCTTCTGCCATCGATTTTGTCCAAACAGAGGGTTGGAAAGTATTGAGGCGTAAATACGAAGGGATGATAGTTGAATTGCAGGCTCACGTTCTGTCTTTATCCCGAAAAGCCGTCAAAAACGCCGTTGAAATACAGGAAACAAGTGATTTTATCTCCGCTTTCATCATGGTAGTGGAGTTGACAGACCAGGTCGTATTGAAACAGAAAGATTTGAGTAAAACAGCAATAAAAAACCAAATAAAAAACCAGCCGCTTGCCGGTTCTAAAGGAGTTAAATAATGTCAGAAGTAACGGAGCCTATCGGGACAGACCTGATTCAGGAGCCCACGGGGACAGACCTTACTAATCAAGGGACAGACCCCGTTGGGGAGCCCAAAACCGTCGAAACGCCCGAAGATGTTGAGAAATCACGGGCATATCATCAAACCAAAGCTCAGGATTTAGCCAATCAGAACAAGGCATTGGCCGAACAACTGGCCCAGTACGAGCAAGAAATGGCCGAACTGATGGGGACTCCCCCGGAAATAAGTCTCCCGGAAAGGCCGAGCTTTGATGATTCACCAGCGGAACCGCAGAACCCACAAGCACCATCTGGTGACGATGAGTATGAAGAACTGACACCATCTGCCGTCAGGAAGGCGATAGCCGAAGAGCTTGCGGCCTTCCAAAACAAGATGAAATCTGATCGGCAAGCGGAGAAAACACAAGAATATCAGAAGAAGATTAAATCGCAGTACGACAATGAACTGGCGCATTGCGATGGAGTCCTTGATAAGATGCAGGCAAAGTGGAAACTGCCGGATGAGGTAATGAACGATGCCATCAAACGAGCGGTGGAATCAACTCCTATGCCTAAACAACTCGGGCTCCCCACATCTCGACTGAATCTTGTAAAACACTATCTGAGTTCCCATATCATCAGTATGCGATCTCAGTCGGCCCAGGCTAACCAGATAGCGGCTGACCAAGCGAAAGTAGATGCCGCTAATCAGTTGGCCCAGCCCGTTGGGGGCGGAACCGATACTACTCGGTCCGTAAACGACAGGATGGCCGATGAGATTGTTCCTGATGAACAAGGGTTCACAGTCATGTAACCTTGATTTATCAAGGGGGAAACATATATGTCTTTAACAGCAGTTTCTTTAGCCGGATCGGGTAACTTTCCGGCGACGAATGAGCTTGTTGTTGATATGTACAAGAAGCGATTGAATGCGGCGGCTCCAATGACCCCATTCACCAAGATCACGTCACGTTTGTCAAAAATGGGTGCTCAGAATTTCCGTGTTGATCTGACCGAAGAACACGAAATCCCGACCAGAGTAACCATCGCCCAGACCGAATCTTCGGCCGGTACTACCGTTTACGTGACCGATTACGGCACGACTCTTGTGCAAGATACCTTGCTCTATAACCCCCGTACCAATGATCTTCGGATCGTTGATACAACCCCCACGACCAACACCGTCACCGTGACGATCAGTCAGGGGGGCACGACTTCCGCTGTCTGGCAACAGGGTGACGAGATCGAAGTCCTTCTTCCGGCACTGGACGAGAACGATGAGGACACTCTTAGAGATGTCTCTATCGCCAACTCGAATATCTACAACTACGAACAGTTGGTTAAGTTGCAGTTCTCGATTTCCCGGATCAACGACAAGATGGTTACTCATTTTGGCGGGCCGGGTTCGTTCAGAATGCAACAGCAGAGACAGAAATGGTACGAGTTCAACGTCAAGGGCGAAAAGACCTGCCTGTTCGGTGGACGCTCTACCGGTGGAACCGCTCCCGCTACCAAGCGGATGATGGGCGGAATTACCCAGACGCTGTACAACGGCACTCTGTTCAAGGATTTTGGCGGGACGATCACTGAATCCGGTTTCGACAACTGGGTTGGCGATTACTACGATCAAAACCCTGATGCGACCAACATCGCCTATATGGCGGCCCCGAACGTGCTCCGTCGCCTGAACTACTGGGCGAAGGATAAACTCCAGGTGAGTCCCATGAGTTCGGCTTATGGGATGAACCTTCAGCGTTATATCGGTGGCCCGCTTGCGGTCGATCTGATCCCGATGCCCCTGTTCACTTCACAGGAGCTCCGGGGATGGGGATATCTGCTTGATTTCAGCAGAATCTTCATGAAATACCTTGATACCCCTAAACTCCACAAGGATGCCAAGGATATCGGTGTTTCGGAGAAAATCATCGACACCTACCGTGAGGTTCGGTCGATGCTTATGGCTAACGAGTCCCGACACGCCATGCACGTCGGTGCGTTGGTGTAAGGGGGTGCCCGATGGTAAGAGGTAAGTCACTTATCCCGTTAGTTTTCTTGAGTGTGCTGGCAGTTGTGCTCTATGCGGCAACTCCCGTTCACACGACGAAAACCGCATATTTACCGATTACCGATGCTGGTGATACGGCCCTGGTCATGAAGCTGAATAAGTTCACGGCTATTGATTCGTTTGTTTACAGCCTTGATCTTGAGGGGTACGGGTCTGGGCTCGGTGCTGATAGTGCCGTAGCATGGGTCTCGCCTCTTCAGGTTATGCGAATCAATGTGGCTTCTGTCGTTGATACTGCACTCACTTATTCCATTGATATCGCATATCAGGCAGGGGCGGACGGTGATACCGTTGGCTTTGACTATGATATCGCCGGTATTGACGACACCCTGGCGAATCTAATTGCGGAATTGGTTGACTCAATCAATAACGTAAGCGGATTTGGCGATAGTGTTGTGGCCGTTGATTCAGGAACCTACATCAAAGTAACGTCCCTTTTCAAGCAAGAGCGGATGTTGAACGATGCTCGTTGGACCCTGATTCTCGGAGACTCGCTCAGCAAGGGGGATTCGACCGTAACGACCCTTGCTATGGTGTGTGATTCGTTAGCGGCGGCATTCAATGGAACCGATAGCGTGAGTGGTGTGGTTACTGCGGCCAACGGGGGGGATAGTATAATCCTCGTTACTTCCGACAAAAAGGGGGTGACATTTACCCTCGATGTTGCGGATTCGTCTCTTGACACCGCCACGGTTACAGCTAACGCCACTAGTCGGTCAACTCATACGGATACCATCCCGAACATCGTCGGACTTCATGGCGGACAAGGCCATGCCGGGGGATTGTACGGGACGATTATCCTTAAAGCATCAACCGATACCGGTGACGGCGGGATAGGCAAGGATGATTCCGCCATTGTCTGGTTATATACCGTGTTTAGAGATCAGTCCACTAATGGACAGTATTTCCTTCTGGACAGCGCAATTATGTCGGCTCTTCCGGGGAGCCTTCATGTTGCAATTCCCCGTGATTCCGCCGGGGTTGATACGCTGTTCAAGGATGTTATTTCTATTGTCTATTACATCGGAGACAGTACCAGCGACACTACGTTCTGGCCGTCTTACGATATGCAGATTGATCTGAACATTTACGAACAATAGGAGTCGATAATATGCATTCTCATTTGGAACAGGAGATGATTGCCCGTCCATACGGTCAGTCATTCTCTGATGTCGATACGCACGTTGCGTTGATCGTCCAGTACGTCCCCTCCGAGGGGACAGGCGGGACGGCGGCTACGGCGGCGGTAACATCGGCGTCTAATATAACCTTCACTGTCGATGGCGCGGCCCCTGCTGGGGACGATGCTATCGGTGCTTCGGGGGTGGTGGCTTTTGCTACCTACACAACCCTTGGGGCGGTGAGGGACTATATCAACGGCCAGAAAGCCTGGCGGTGTATCCTTCATGCCGGTCTGCGGGCGGACGCTTCAGCGTCCAAGCTCTTGACGGCAGGGGCCACCAGTTGCCTTACGGCTAAGGGTCTGCCGATTTACTTTGATGCGTCTGCTACTGACCACGGTTCGTTTGCCATCTCCGGTGAACGGTTCGATAACTATGGTAAGGGTGGACATTTCAAGGAAAAAGGAGTCTGTTGGAATACTCTCCTGACGGCCTCGATTAACGTCGGGTTGACCGGTGGAAGTCCCCAGATCGCTTTCTACTTTGAAGGTCAGGAAGCGTCTGAGGCGGTCCAGACCGCTCATACCCGTGTCATGGCTGACGATACCCTTGAAGAGATTGGGGCGGCGAACCCGTTCGTCCCGTACCTTCAGGCACCCAAGGGTTATCGTATCGTTGGTCGGGTCAGTGCGGCCACGACTTATGACGATATCGCAACCTTCAATGTCTTGGGGAAATCGGCTTACGTCGATGGCTCGAAGATGATAACTGAAACGCCGTGGTAACGGCTTGTTTTAACGATGGGGCGGGGAAACTCGCCCCTGAAACAAAGGAGAACGTATGTCTCTGCCAGTAGTTTTCTGGGCACCCGCCTCTCAGTATCAGATCGCTCATTGGGTCAAAGAAAAGAAATCCGAGGGTGGGTTTGTCACCCAGCCCGAAGAACCCCTGCGGTTTCGGGATAATGTCTATGTTGCTGAAACCAAAAAAGAAGTCGATTTCATCAAGAACTCCAAAGGGTTCAAGAACGGTACGATCAAGGAATGTGAAAGCGTCCGGCAGGCCGCTATTTTCACCAGACAACAGGATCGCTTAAAACAAGCCACCACCAAAAGAATTGACGAGGGAGTCAGCCAGGTTGACGAAGAAGTCACCATGCCGGATGGAAACCCGCTCCCCGCAGAACCGGTCGAGGCCGAATAACCGATGACCCCGACTGAACTGGTACAAGCAGTCGTTGCTCTGCCAGCTATCCGCAGGCTCGCCCTTCCTACTGATAAGGGCGGGCTTGGGATAACCGTGGAGGAATTAGAAAACCGCCTGAAGGCACAAGTGCCAAGCGTGGTGCTGGAGGTTGGTGGGGCGCATGAGTGGGACTTCGCTATGAAGGAGACATCTACCACCACGACCGCAGACACTTCGACCTATACGCTGAAAGGCGACGATAATAACGCCTACCAGATCGCTTCAGTCAGGTATGGTACTGCAAAAATGCTGTTGACCAAGAAAACCAAGTCGGTCATGGATGACCTGGAAACAAGGTATACTATCAGCGATGTGGCGTTCTGGGTTCCTGCGGGCAAAGAAGATAGGTTCCCCAAGGTCAGAATAGTCGCTACTCCCTCAGAAACAGGGACGTTGATTACTTATGATTTCTGGCGAAACGATATCCAGTTGAATGATTTTACCTCTGATTTTGACTGGTTCTTGACCATTTCACTTGCTCGGCGACTGTTACCTGATATCAGCCTTGGTCTGTACACCGCCGCTTTGGTCGATACGATCAAGCGGTATGATAAGGGCGGGGCCGATACCGACATAGCCAAGATGGCTCCTCATATAGTGAACCAGAACAATGCGAGATCAAAAATGTACGGATACGGGAACCGGTGATGAAAAAACTGATAATCATACTCCTGTTAATGCTGGTTACTGACAGTTATTGCCAGACATTAAGCCCCAAACGTGACTCCCTGATGCAACAGCTTGCGGACTGGGGCCAGTTGGAGGCTACCGGAGACCTCTATATCGACACTACGGCCATGTTTCGTGCGTTGTCGTGGGGCGTCAGGGCTACTTGTCAGGATTTCCCGGCCTATGAGCGGTTCGACACGGTTTTAGTCGATAGTGCGTCCGAGGGGGGTGCACTACCGGCTGATTTCGTGCGGTTGAGGGGTCCAAACTCGGTCTTTTTGATGGTCGAGGACACGAAAAAGAATGAAGTCCTGCGGCTTCCCCTGCAAATGTGGCCGCAAGACACCGCTTTTTTGAGCCGTCAGAGCAATCTACAATGGTTAATGACGCTGGCGGATAAGCTGAGTATCAATTATTGGGATGTTCATGGTGGGAAACTGATTTTATCCCCCAAGTGGTCACGAGGTGGCGACACAGCGAATGTCCTGATTGAATACTACGCTCTGGACACCACTCATTTAGCGACGCCGGATAGTGCTTTGAAGATCAGGGCGAAATACCTTGATAAGGTTATCATGTTTGCGGCTTCAAAACTGTACGCCATGCGGTTTAACTTCGGTGCGGCAGAGTATTGGATGAGAGAGTACGAGAAAGGGATGATTAAAGATGAAGATTAAGCCCGTTCTTGTAATCTGGGTAGACTCACACTCTGGGCACGGGTGGTCTAACGTGGACTATATCAGGGACAGATGTAAACCCCTGATTATTGAGACCCTGGGATACTTGGTTGCAGAGACAGAGGGCCAGATAATAGTTGTTCAAAGCAAGTATTCCGAGACTCAAAAAGATGACATAATACAGCAGGGATTAGGTGATATTTGTATCCCCATATGCTCAATAATTGAGCGGTATGATTTGGACATAAAATGAAAGCAGTCAGTTCGCACAGTCAGATAGAAAGAGAGTTAGTCAGATGTTTTTGAAGATTTGTACTTATCCGATTACCGAGGTATTTGAATGCAAGAACTACACAAGCAAATACTGGACAGACTTTACAGAAAGGGAAGATGGTGTGGGCGTAGAGTGGCTTGAGATTCAAATTCCCGGACAAGAAAGGCCAATTCAACTCAGGACGGGTCTTTTAGCCGCTAAGGACGGTGGGAGAGTAGAACGTAAAGAAGACGGCGCCGCCACTCCTTGTCCGATTGAGGCCGAGAAATACCCGTCAGTTTACCTAATGAACGACAACGGGCAAACCGTAGAGAGAATCCTTTAACCTAAGATGATTTGACTGTGCGAACTGTAATTAAAATATCAATCCTGATCTTACTCGCTACCGCCTGCCGGGCGCAAGTCCCGCAATCGCAGGTAGATACGGGCATGGTACGTGACTTCAAGGCGGGGCTTGTCACTTCGCTTAACAAGTTCTATTTACCATCGGGTGCCGGGACAATCGTCCATAATCTTGACCTGTCTGATGGATCGTTCAGGGCTCGCTTAGGGTACGATTCGGTCTTTGTTTTCCCCGGTATGGATAACTTTGTTGGACTGTACGGGGCGTACTACTCTTGGGGTGAACAGCAGTTGATGGCGGCGGTTGATTCAACCGGTGTAGGGTACGGGGCAATTTACGCCTCTGAGATGGGACGGCATGACTTCGGGGTAGAGACCTACGATAGTCTGCACGTGACCCCCGATACTGCGTCTATTTTGTCTGGCAAGTGCTTTACTTTATCGGGGTCTGAGGTGCCTGCTTTTTGTGATACGCTTACTTATACAGATACAATCATTTATAGAGACTCGACTTGGGTTTTATCGATCTCAGTTGACGATGCCGACACAACTGTCAAGTGGTGGTGTGATACTATTGTCAACTGGATCAACGGCGCGGCGGGTCCGTGGTTGACAGCTACTAACTCAGGCGACACCACTGTCAAGATTGTAGAGGACAGCTTTTACCTTGATATATCTTTCCGTTTTGCCTTTGCTGACGTAACGCAATGGGCGGTATCGTCCGGCCCGCCTTCAAAGATTTGGCCTTACTGGTCAACCCAGAACCCGACCTCATTCGCCATGTTCAACGACAATGTTTATATGGTCAACGGGGACCAACGGGGGGTGGTCTGGAACGGTGAAATAGCCCATTCATATCCTCTGGCGGCTTTCGGGGAACCATTGATTACTCCGATCAGCCGACAGTCCGGGGAAGATGAGGATTATGTGATAGATGGCGAGGTGCGGTATGCACTCCGGCATCTCTACAAGCGTGGTGGGTCTAATGTCTACAACATCGGCTTACTCGGGCCGGTGTCGGCCCCAGTCAAGACCAAGAACGGACGGTTTTTACTGCGTAATTTTGCCATGCACCCGGTAGATTCGTTGGTTGACTCGACGATTATCCCGAGCGGTGACACTTTGGTATATCTGGTTTACCGTACGACCTCTAATCCAGGTCGGCTTGATGAGTCGATGAGGCTGTATAGCACGAATATCTATGTGAAGATTACCGCAGAAGACAGTTGCATGGTGCAGAACGCCGCCGGGGTAGATGACACAAACAAGTTTACATCTCTGGCGGATGTGGTCCTGATCGACAGTCTATCGGATACGGCGTTGGCTAACCGGGACGGAACCGGTGTTCTGGCATTGGACACCGTCTGGGCGGGGAGAGATTCAACCGGTGTGCTGACCCGGAGACCGGGGGCACCCGGGTTTGTGTCAGGGCTTACGCCAGATTCGGTCGGGGCCAATGATTCGGCTTGGTTTGGTGATACGGCCTATGCCGCCAACGATACCGGGTGGTCGGCTAACATAGACTGGGGTATCTGGTGTGGTATCCCCCCGCAAAAGGACACACTTGGATTTGCTTATGCCATTGCGCCGATAGATACGCTGACTGGGAATGAGGGGCCATTGTCCGAATGGTGCGTGATTTACAACGATGCCGACAATGCCAATAAGTTCTACGCTCTTACTATCGGACTCCCGCCTCTGCCACCGGACGATAGCGGGATAGTCTATAATCTATATCGATCAATGGTCTATCAGGTTGGACAGTTTACGCCCGGATATGACGGGAATTATGATAGCGCATTTAGTGCCTGGTACAACGATCAATCCGATTTATTCAAAAGCCAGCATAACAAGATTACGGCGAAGAAGTATTTTAACACATGGTTATTTGGAACCCCGTGGAAACGAGACCTATGGAATAGATATGTCTGGATAGACCCAACATACTCAGTCGATACGACGATTCTGCTCTATCCGTTCCTTGTGGCACAGATACCGGCGGCTGATACTATCTATGTTGATTCCATGCGGTATGACACACTGGAACTGCGCCGGGCGTACACCCAGACTGACCCACCAGCGAGGTTGAGCCGGATATTCTCATACGACGGGTATCTGTTTGGCACAGACGGTTCCCTGCTCTACCGATCACAGGTCGATTCCGCTACCAAGTGGGGGTTCTGGGACTTCACTCCCGTCAACAACGACGATGGGGATCGCATTACCACTGCCTACCCGTTCCGGGGCGGGATAAGGGTCAAGAAAAACTTCACCTCGTGGAACACGTTCAGCGAGTACACCAAGACCGAGATCAATGATGGTTGGGGGTGTATTGCCCCTTATTCCAGTATCAAGGGGGCGGATCGTTACTTCCTGAGTACCAGAGGGATAGAGGGCGAATCAGAAGGACTTTACCTTGACCGAACGATCCTCAGTAAACCGCTCTCGGGTCAGTTGAACGACTTCGATGACCGGACAATCAGCGATCTATCGGATATGGTTGGGTTTTACCTGCCTACGGATCAGACCGCTCTGTTTAGTTTGGGCGATACAACCTGGGCGTTCTTTGAAAAGACGGGCGCATGGGCTACATGGTCAATGCCGTTCAAGGGAGCGACTCTCTACGATACCGAAGATGCTCTAAACTTCATTCCCGGCAAGACTATGTATTTCTACAAAGAGGATGACCCGAATCTCTACCGGTACGGGACTTCCAACTCAGACAACGGTACTGCGATCCCGGTAACGTGGCGATCAGGTGTGTTCGGGGCAGATCGACGGTTGGATCAGATCATTGATATCGGACTGTGGGTCACGTCAACAGACGGGAATGATTCGACTATCGTAGCGAGGATTTATGACGAAACCGGGTCTGTAAGTGATTCGGTTGTCTTTCCTTCACTGGCTTCAGAGGCGTATATTCTCAAGAATTACGGGAATCGGTCGCCATTGCAGTATTTTCAGATAGAACTATATAGCTCTGGTATTCAGAGCAATACCGAGATAAACATGATGGATTTCACGGTCAACCGACAGGCCGGACACTTTAAGGGAGAATAGATTATGGCTTCAGATGCTTTAACATTGGGATTACAAGGCGGTGGGGCGTTTCTCCAGGCTCTTTTCGGTGGTGATCCTTACGAGAAATACAAGAAAGAGGGGGCCAGACGGCTGATGTCTCTCTCCGGTAAGCCGGTAATTAACGTCGATCAGGCGGTTGCCCGTAACCGGGCAAATCAGATACCCGAGATCAATCGACTTGGGGAATCGGTGAATAGGCGGTACGGATTTGATACCGGTCGGGGGCAGAACGCTCTGTTAAGCGGGCTGTTAGAGTCAGAAAGAAAGTTCACTCTGGGTACGAGTATTCAGGCCGATATGGCTAAATCAGACAGGGACTTTAACATTGCTCGCTCGCTGGCGAGTCTGGGGTAGGTTATGGCTTATAGTCGTTTTGGACAGGCATTAGGCAGTGCGGCATCGAGAATCGGTGAGTTGCTTCCGGTCATGGAAGAAATCAAGCGTCGGCGACGGCTTGAGGATGAAGATCGGGCCAGCAAGACCAGCAAAGACAATCTGAATCAGATGTACCAACAGATTCAGTATTCTCTGGATCAACAGGACAGGGCCGATAAGCGCAAGTCTGACGCTGAACAACTGTCGCAGGATACCACCGATAGGTGGCTAAAAGCCCTAAGGTTCAGAGACGATCAAGAGACAAGTGACCTAAACCGTGAATTAAAGACACTGCAAATAAAAAAAGCCCGGCGGTCGCTTGATGAAACGCCTGAAGAAGAAAAACCGTCTCTATCTGACGCTCAGGCCAGACTTCAGGGGCTGGATTTACGGACCCAAAACATCAACCGCTTGACTAACAGAGTTAAGGGCAGGCTGGCTTCAATCAATCCAGATGCGTTTAATGATCTGGTTATTAACCGTGATTTATCAGATGACCCCGCTACTCTACAATCGTTTGTCAATTCAGAAGATTTCGCCCGAGAGGGACAGGTTGGCGACTATGCCGATCTAACGGCATCTGCCTCCCTTGACACCATCATGGCCTACTCAGGACTTCCTGTAAGCGAGATAGCCAATATGATACAGACCGGGGGCACCTTTGATATCAGCCCGTATATGCAGGAGATGCACCCAAGTTCTCCCCTTGACTTCCAGATACCAGATCCGGCGGACAAACAGAGGGGGTACACCGCCGAACAGGATGCAATGGGCCGGGCGATATACGATGATTGGGACAATCTGACTCCCGAGCAGAAAAAAGAGCGTATCCGGGAAAGCTCAACTCAATCCACTGCGCCTTCTGCGCCACCACCCAATGACGGATCGTACAAAGATGCTGAATATAAAGAGTTCGTTAAACGCTGGAATGCAGGATTGATTCAGTAATGGCGAGTTTGAAAGAACAATACGGCTTGATGGAGCCGAAGTCTCTTAAAGATCAATATGGGTCGATGGCCCCGACCAATGCGGCTAATTACCCACAAACCGCTATGGCTCGGCTGAACGAGAGACCCTATGGATTTGGCGATCTAAGCGTACCACAATCTGCTATCAAACGGCAACGACTTGCGGATGTTACCGCTTCGCTGAAATCTCCTGACACCCTGCCAGTTGTCCCCCCGCAATCAACCGGGGTGGCCCAGCAGTCTCTTGCTAATAATAATATGCTACCGGCCTCTCGGCTTGATCGTAAAATGGCGTTTAGTGGGCCTCAGCCGGTCGCTGGGGACGTTTTGAGGCAACCCCCGGTTGTCAACCAGTTACAGCCAACAATCGGCGCACCGGCCCCCAAATCGAACCTGAATAGGCTTATAGCCGAAAGCCCATCCGGTTCTGTTTCGCAACAACCGGAAGGCGATTGGATAGCCAATCCTGATTCACCGTATTGGGATTTGACCCCGGAAGGTCAGGAACTCCTTAGAACGAAGATGTTTGCTCAGGATTTGTCTCCACTGGAACAGAAAAAACTCGAAGGTGCGATCAGTTATCTCCAGCAAGAGCAAGTTGGAAAGACTCCCCCGTATGATCCATACGGTAAATCTGCTGGTGCGGTCATCAACTTGGTTGGCGGCATAGTCGGTCAGCCGATACAGGATATAAAGGGATCAAACCAAGGGATCAATACGATTGCAAATTTCGGGGGCGAAGGGATAAAATACGCCGGGCTGATGTCCCTTGCTGGTGGTGCTGGTCTTGGCTCTATTTCCGCTGGCGGTGCGTCTGGGGCCGCTTCGGGCCTATCGAGAGAGTTGGTATCGGATGAGCCGTTTAATCCGACTAATATAGCGACGGAAGCACTGCTTGGGGCGGCTGGTGAGGGGGTCTTTCGTGGGGTTGGCAAACTGAATGAAATGCGGAAACTGCGCAAGCCGGGGATAGAAAAGTCGTTTTCCAATAAAGCCAAAGAAGGACTGATTCCGAGTCCTGAAGAAATCCCTGCGCCGGAATCACTGACAAAGGTCTATGGCGGCAAGAGTGAATTGGGCGCACCGGGCAGTACCAGATGGGAAGGGCTTACGAAATCCGAGAAACCGACCCAAAGGGCAGAATTAGCTAAACAGCCGCCGAAGGCTGAACCCCCTGTCGTGGAGAAACCCGTTGTACCAAAGGAAGGAAAACATCCGTGGGAGATGACAAGAGAGGCGTCCGTTGACAGAACATATCCTCCGGGCAAGGATGTTCCCGCCGCCCCTGACGGGGCAACTGCAATCCTGAACGGACAACCAGCAACAAAGGATAATGGTCTATGGTCATATAAGTCTAATGCTGGCCCGGAGTTCAATGTAACAGACCCCGTAACGGCGAAGAGGCTCGACCATCAGGTAATGATTAAGAACGCCCTTTCCGAGGGCAAGCCCGTCCCCCCTGAAGTCTTAAAAGACTACCCCGACCTTGCGGCGCAGTACGCTAAAAAGACACCCGCCAAGCCACAATCCGTTGTCACTGAACCCCCGAAACCCCCTGTTGAAAAAGCTCCGGCCTTAGAACCGGGAAAGAACGCTATCGGGCTGAACCGGAAAGAAATCAAGCGAATCAGGTCTGACTACGGGCTTGATAATCTGGATCGTCCGAAGAAAAAGGCATGGATTAGATCGGCGGCAGAGGCTAAAGAGAATAAGTACGACCAGAACGCCCTTGAGATCGCTGACAAAGCTTTAGCTACCAATCGCCTTGTAACGGACGCTGAACACGCTGGCATGGCCCTGAAAGCAACGAAGCTGGTCGATGAATACGATATGGCCGTTAAGGACATTGCTGACCTGGCCCAGAAGGGGCTTACAGGTGAAGTTAAGAAAGCCACAGCCAATGCCAACGGGATTATAGACCAACTGGATAAACTGACCAGAGCCAGCGAACAGATAGGGACCGAACATGGCCGAGGGTTGTCGATTAGGCGCATGATGGTCAACAGGGATAAATATGACCTTGCGACCGTCACCCGTGAAGCTCAGGCAATTAAGGGCAAGCGACTGACACCTTTGGATAATGCTAAAATCCAGAAAGCTGTTGCTCGGAACGCTGAACTTGAAAAGGAGGTCGCTGATATAACTGCGAAGTATGAAAAAATCCTCGGTGATAAGGAAAAGGTTCTGGCCGAACGTGAAGCTCAAAGGGAGCTTAAAAAGGCCGGTATTACTCGCACGTCAGCCAAAGGTAAGGCGAAACTCACTCAAGAACGTACTGATCTCAAAAAGCAGTTAGCGGAGTTGGGTTTCAGGGTCAATGACGTTTCCGGGGTAAGTGCCGAAGGGGCTTATCTTGTTGGACGATTGGCCGTGAATTACATCAGGGAGGGGGCTAGCAGCTTAAAAGAAGTCACCAAAAGGGTTTTAGCGGATATCCCTGATCTGACTGAGCGGGATGTATGGAAGTCCTTGAACGCCCGCAACCCGAAGTTGCAATCTAAAGCTAAGTCTGCCGTTGAATCACAAACGAGAGTGCTAAAGTCGCAAGCCAAGTTGTTGACTGACATAGACAACGCTACCAAAGGGATATTTAAGGAATCTACCAAAAAAGCCGGTTCGCCCGAATCGATCAATCAGCTTCGATCAGTCAAGCGGGGACAGATAGCTCTCCGAAAGATACGAACCGCCGCCTACGAGTCTGTTTCGGAATCACAGCGGCTTGAAAAGTCTTTGGACGCTATCAACCGATTGGACGACCAACTCACGAATCAATATAAATTGCTGAAAAACGGCGAGTCAATACCCGCCGAAGATATTAAGTTATTCCAGTCCGACCTAAAGACGCTTCGCAAGTCAATGAGGATTGACAAGGAACAGGCTATATTAGATGAACAACTCCGGACTGGAGAATTTATCGTCCGTGAAAAACCAACCCCGGAACTGGTCCCACAGGACTTGGAACGGGCGCAAATCAAATTACAAATGACCCGCAAGAAGATCAGGAACCTCAAGGCAGATATGGCCCCGGTCACTGGCAAGCGAGTATTTGGTGAGGCGGCGAACACTCTGAGAACGCTCAAGGCGACGGCTGATATGTCGGGAACTTTACGACAAGGACTGCTTTTGTCGGTTACTCGCCCTGCTTTAGCGGCCCGAACATTCGGACAATCATTCCAAGCGTTTTTCAGTAAATACAAGGCCGAACAGATTGATCGGATGATCCACGAATCCCCCAATGATTGGATCAGAGCCAAGAGCAAGTTGTACCTCTCTCCGTTAAACGAGGGGTGGTTGCCTGGCCGTCCGTTAAGAAGGGGGCGGTTGTCTGACCGTGAAGAATCATTTATGACGACCTGGTTAGAGAAAGTCCCGGTTTTGGGCAAGGCGGTTGAAGCGTCTGAGCGGCAAATGGTAAGTCATCTTAACTTACTACGGGCGGGGGTGTTTGATGACTTTGTGGCTAAATTCCCGAACGCTACCAGACAGGAGTTAGAGGCCTATGCCAACTGGGTGAACGTAGCGACCGGTCGAGGTAATTTAGGGTCGTTCGCTGGTGCGGCAAATGGTATGTCATTGTTCGTTTTCGCTCCCCGGTTTGCGGCTAGTCGAATCCAGACCCCTTACTACTTTTTGAAGGCCATGAAAGTTCCTCGTGTACGTGGGGCGGTCGCCAGAGATATGGCTGGATTGGCAGGGGTGGGGATGACTACTCTCGCCCTTGCAAAAATGGCCGGGTATGAGGTTGGGATTGACCCCCGTAGCCCTGATTTCGGCAAGATCAAGGTCGGCAATACCAGAATAGACATCTGGGCGGGTTTTCAACAGCCGATGCGGTTCATTCTCAGGGCCGGTGCGGCTGGGTCAGATAAGGTAGGGTTTACCGGCAAGGGATTAACTCGAAACCAAAAGAGGTATGATCCCCTTGATGCATTTTTCCGGTTTTCATCTTACAAACTCGCCCCGTCTGTAACCTTCCCGTTAGAACTATGGAGAGGCAAGACGATGGTTGGCGAGAAAGTGACACCATCGGAATCTGCCATAAGGGCCGTTATCCCATTAGTTTACGAAGATATATCGGATGCTTTCAATGATGCTGGCTTTGGTCGTGCGGCCCTGACTACCGGGCTTGGCTTCTTTGGTGTTGGTGTTAATACTTACAAATCAAAACGGAGATAGGGGATCATATGGAAGTCATCAACGGCGACGGCAGGAAGAAAAGTTTCTGGGACACCGCTCTTGGTAAGTTTGCGCTAGGGTTTCTCCATGTGGCAATCGTAGTGTCCTTTGGTTTTGCATGGGACACAAATACCGTAGTCACGGCACTCGAAACTAAAGTAATCGTTATGGAAGCGAACCAAGCCATGCTTATCAAGAAAATAGACACACTCAAAGATCAACTTGGGGGATCGAATACCGTCGATGCTGTCCAGAATGAAAAGATCGCCAATAATAAAGATGAGATAAAAAACCTTAAGGATAAGGTTGGTCAATGATGAAGCGGCTAATGGTTCTGCTAATCATATCGGCGATGGCAATAGTGGTCTACGCCGGGATGGATAAGAGCGGGGATATCCTGTACAACCTTTTAGAGATTCAGGGGTACTCATCCGAACAGATTAGCGAGATGATGGACCTCCCCCGGTTCCCGACGTTCGACTCAACCGGGATGAAACTCCAAAGAGGCGATCAGTTGTATATCGGCCCTGACTACGAGACTGTGATAGTCCTGTCGGTGAACAATGCCAACAACTCAGTCATGTTCAATAAAGACATTGAGAAACAGAGAGTATCAAAATGAAGTTACGTCCAATATATATCCTGATGATATTGCTGTTTGCGGTTTCGGCTCTTGCCCAGCCCGGCAACGGCGGTCCTCATCCCCAGCGGTACGACCGAATCTGGAAGAATGTATTCAACGTCAAGGCTCCCGAGTACGGAGCGGTTGGGGATAGTACGATTGCTGACTCTGCCGTATTCGCTACGGTAACGGAGGCCATGTCAAGCGGTGACGTTATGCTTGTACCGCCTGGCCAACACCTTATCGGCGACACCCTCTATATCCCCAAGAACTGTGGACTGGTTGGTTATGGCCCTGAATCGAAGCTGTATCTCAGGGCTGAGACCGGGATTATCCACATGGATTCTGGGGCGTGGATAGATAACATCATGCTCCTGCCGGACGATACTTCGGGAATCGATGCCGACACTAACAGCATTGGCGTGTATCTGCTTATGCAGAGGGGGACCACCGGTGGCGCACAGGATAATGTCAGGATCAGCAGGGTCTACGGTTGGATTGGGGCAAAGATCGTAAATGCTCATGGTGTGACCGTTACCGATTGCCAATGGGAAGGCGGTGGGCATGACAGGTTTGGTGGAGCGTTGACGCTTGAGGATAATACCGAGGCGGTTGTGTCAAACTCTCATTTCTACTGGTCAGGTAAAAACGAGATTCAACTGCTTGGTAACAATCAGGACATAACCATTGCCGACTGCTACCTTGAGGGGGACACCTCTTCGACTTCAAACGGCCATTCGGGGGTTCTTCTGCAAAACTCGGGGGACGGACCGCCTGCTGGTGGCTATCGGCTGACCATTAGGGGTGGCGCAATCTGGGGTCATCCAACCCACAACGGTATTGATATCAACCCGGATCACTACGAGGACAGTCTTGGGGTGAAGATTATCGGGGTGGACATTTTCTCCAACAACTCTACCGGGATTTATGTCAACGGTTCTGGGGTTGATATCGACAACTGCACGATCTATAACAACGGCGAAGAGGCAATCAGGTTCCTTTGGAATACAGCTGCCGACTCCAGCCAGATATCCCGTTTTAACTCGATTACTAACTGTAAGTTTATAGACAACGATACTCTTAACAACGGGTCCGACTATCAGGTTCAGGTCTTTCAGTGGGCGCAATCTACGATGGACGGCAATGAGTATTATTGGAACAAGGGGTACGTTACGGGCATGGATGCCGCTATTGCCATCTGGGACTCGTATGACGTGCTGGTGCAGAATGAGCGGATATGGGCTTACGATACCACATCGGGCTTTAGTGACGGCGACAGCATGATTATCTACCAAAAACGATCAGGCTTTACCGCCCCACAAGACTCTATCCGGCTTATTAACATTACCGGGTTACTGTACGGCGACGACACAACGAGAGACAATACCCTTCGGTCCTTCCCTAACAATGCGGCCGGTAGTGGATCGGTTGACAGCGTTTATTTCAAGCTAACGGACTCTACGGGGTCAAGCCGATGGGTCACTCCGGGCGATACTATCTGGCATGATACGAGCGGTGGAGGTGGGGGGCTGACTGGGTTTACGGGTGCGAACGATACAGACTCATCTACGCTTACCCCCGATAACGAATGGACAGTTATCAAGTCTCCTACTCAGGTACAGGACACTCTTGATCTGTTGGGACCGATGACGATGAATGATTTCGATATCACTGGCGTTAATGCCCTCTACGCCGATAGTCTAAAAGGAACCACCTCGCTGCACATTAGGCCCGGCCGAGGGACGGTACAGACGAACGGGGGCGGGTCGGGATATTGGAATATCATAGCCCAGAACGGCGACACCATCGGCATTAGGGCGTGGGGGAGTGGTGCTTCCGTAAATATCCAAGCCGACCCACCAACAACCGGGACGGGGGAAACGGTAACTATTGAGGAATTTATCTTTGATGAGGGGACCGCCAACTTCCCTGACAACTCGATAGTCGATTCAATGATTGACACGACCGGTGTAGTTGTCTCGAACGCTGGTCACGCTACGCTGGCTGACTCTGCGATAGCGATCCCGGACTCTGTGGTGGGGACATCGTTTACGTCTACCGGGGCTGATTCTGGACAGGTGATCTTGTATACAAGCTCCGGTGGTGGCGGTGGATCGGTGACTATCACTATTCCAGACACACTTACCACCGATGAATCCTTCCCATTTCCGGGTAGTTGGTACGGTGGCGGGAGTGGAACCAATGATTCTGTCGCATGGGACACTTCCGGTGGTGGGGTATTCGCCTATACCTACCCGACAAACATCAGGGAGGGGGCTGGTATAGACCTCACGGTTGACATTGATACGGCCTACATAGCGGCTACCCTCGGGGCCAGCATTGCTCTGGCCGAGATGGACGCCAACTCGGTTGACTCAACAAAGATCGTAGCCAATGCCATCGGGGAATCAGAGCTTGATATCGGGACGGGCGCACAGCAGATAGGGCCATCGGATTTTGCCAACGAAGATATTGGTGACATCTCAATAGTTGGCGGTGCTTGGGCGGTTGAGGACAACAGTCATGCCCACGACAGTACAACCCTATCGGCCAATTCCGTGGGAGCCTCCGAGCTTGCCAATGGAGCGGTCGATTCGGCGTCCATACTCCAGTCCTCTAGATTCTATATGCCACTATGGAGAGGCTCTAAGATATTCGGGACGCTGACTACTCAGGAGGGCGGGATTGACGCACAAGACACCCTTAGCCTGTTTGACGGTCCGGGTCTGAAAATCTCCAGCAACCAACTTCAGGTCGATACCACCGAGGTTCCGTTGTCGACTATTTTCGGTACTCGATTAAAAACCACTCTCGCAGATGGGTATATTTGGGTGGGCAACGGTAGCAATGTCGCAACGGCGACAGACACGACGGGCCTATTTGGTGGTGGCGGTGGGGTTGGTCTTTTTGATAGTTCTCTTTACGGCACCGACTCTGCCGTGTTCAGCCTCATAACGTCTGGTGATACTACCCTGCAATACAAACACGACCTTGTGAATGACAGTTCGATTATGCGTGATCCATCGGGGACATTGGTGCTTGACGGTGGCGAATCGGGGGGCCAAGTGAATTTCCCGGATGGGATTGACGTCATCGACCAGCTTGATTTTGGAACTGCCGTAGGGGATACCCTTGATCTTGACAGCCTTAATTCAGAGCACATCGTGGTAGGGGTACAGCTTGTATTGCCAACCTCAGTTAATCCAAGCACTACTGTGGAGGGAGAATTAAAGTGGGACTCAGATGACGATATGCTTGAGTCATCTGACGGGTCCAGTTCCTTTATCATGGCCGAGCGGTACCATACGTTCATGCTGACGATTGACGATCCGGACAACCTTGTGTGTGATACTGTTTTGTTGCCAATCAGGGGGTTTGCTCCCGGAGGAATCACCATTGACTCTATCGGGGTTGGGGTCAATGATTCAATAGGAACTTATGCTGTTGTGTTTCAAGAGTGGACTGACCGTGATGTGGGGGCGGGGACGGAATCGTCGATAGCAACCGTGACGGTTCCCACCAATGCCTTTGATAATGTGGCGGATGGAGTGGACCACACTATTGAATATGCTAATATAATAGCAATCATACTCCCAAGCACCGACCAAGGTCGGGCAGACATATGGATACGATATGAAATACTTGGTAACGATTAGTCTTTTACTGTTGGCGTCGGTCGTTTATGGAAGTGGTGAGACGGCCGACAGTTCATCGGGATCGGTTTGTTTTCTGACTGGTTCATGGACCTCGTGCGACAGCATTTTTACTTCTGACAATATCAGGGCAACCACTACCAGTGCGAGTACGGTCATGGCCGACTCCGGGTATTCGTTTTCCCTAACATCTCTTGACTCATTCAGGGTTTTGGTTGAAGGGAATGGAACGGCTTTTGTGGGCGGTCAAAGAGATATCAATGTCTGGTTTTCTCAGGGCGGGACCTCGTATGGTGACACGGTTACCATTGGGCTACCACGTAATACTGATGCCGTTGTTATAGCAAGCGGGACAACTAATGGCCTGTGGGGAACGGGGTTTGATGAAACTGATCTAAACAATGGCACAACGGCAGTTAGAATTAGGGCGGATGCCGGGCTGGTAGGTACAATAAAGGTCGACCATGTGCAGATTGAGGCTTGGTACACTGTTGCGGGTGGGTCACACGGACAAGTTATACGGGTCAGGAGCTACTAATGAGGTGGTTAATTTTTATCCTGCTCTTTCCAACCCTTGCGTTCGGTTACAAAGATACGTTGAGGGTCAACGCCGAAGGTTCCCCCGCTGATTGGTTGGCTGCTGGCGACTCGGCCACCTCTGATTTGTGGTATAATGACAACATTAAATTATCCTTACAGCATCTTTTGGGTGATGACGGAACAGAACAGCATCTGTTTGAGGTGGAAGATTTAGGGGGAGCATACGCTTTCTATGGGGCCGGGGCGACGGTTGACGAAGTTGTTATTATATGGGAGTACAAAGCAACTCAGACAGATGGCGATAGCTCCGGATGCCGCATTAATGTCATCATTGGCAACGACACTACCCATGGCCCAACAAGATCAACAAGCACTGTGCATTATGATACGCTCATGCCTCCATCAGGACATTCATGGGGGATGGAATCGGTTGATTCAATTCAAGTGCTTATAGACGGAGAGGCCGACCTTGGTCTCGGCGCCTCCCTTGATATTGATTATCTATGGATTGAGGTGACCTATTCTCTCCCCGTTACTACTTCGGGCCTTCATTCTCGGTATTTAAATATACTATTTGACCACGACTCAGCGTTTACCTTTAACGCCTTCGAGGGCAAGGCGTCATGGCGGGTCAGTTTAGATATGTCCCGGACCAATAGTTTCCAAAAGATCGACGATACACTCTTTCTGTGGAAGCAGATAATAGACTCTAAGCCTGATCTGAGTGGTGGAGAGTTTTGGGCGGACACCTTCACTACCTCCTATGACGGGGTGGATATTACTAACGCATGGTATATATCAACGGGCGAAACCAACACGATGGCGGTTTATCTGAAGGCTAAGGTCGGAGAGACAATCCAGAAAAACTACACCACCGTACTTGGTGACAGTATAGAGTATTATAGTGGTCGCATTTGTGGCACGGGAAACGATGATGCTGTTTTTGGGCGTGCTCAGGGTCTATATGTAACTAACTCCGCTGGGGATTCTTTGAATGCCGCTTTTGATACCCTCCGTTTCAATGTCTTCAGTTATGGACTGCGAATGACACTTGATTCGGCGTCGCTTGATACCATCACATATCCAATTGAAATCACCGTTCCGTTCAATACTGCAAGGCGGCCTCTATATTCTTATGGAGCAGTGCCAGAAGGGGGTCAATGGGAATCTTTTGTGTGGAACGGGCCGACTGGCTCGACTCTTGACGGGATGACGGCTTGGGTTAAATCAAACGCAACGTGGCCCAGCGATTCGGCGTGTTTCTATTACGGCCTATGGGCTGATTGTGATACCCTGACTACTCCGGAGACGGTCATCCAAACAGTTCTTTTTAGGGACACGGTTGGTATGCTGGGAGATAAAATACCCCGATATAGGCTATTGCCGTTCAGCCCCCCGATTGTTATGACCAAAGGAACGAGATATTGGGTGGGGACAATGAAGAGTTTGAGTGCCGGTACTTCGGGGGCGTCGGCTCAATCACCAAATATGTTCACAGATAACATGGTAGTCGCAAGTGCCCCTGATAATCACTTAGATACAACTAAATTTGTTAGTGTATTCACCTACTGGTACCCCCTTGATTCGTCGTACGATTCTTTGGGCGATTTAAATTGTGGTGTAATTGGCGTGTCCGAATTTAAGACCAGTTGGTATGCTCTCAACTGGACGCCTCCACAAGGTCCGATTTTCCGCAACGGGGGCGTCTATCGCAGGGGCGTTACAGTCAGAGGGACAAAGTGAGACATTTAGCAACCATACTATTTATTCTGCTGGCGGTGAACGCCGGGGCGACGACCAACTACGTAGGCCCGACCAATGCTGGTTCGGCAGACGGAACTTCATGGGCTGATCGATTCACCATTGACAGCCTGAACGCCTATGTATCTCATGGTGATACAAACCGTTTCAGTAGCTCCGCCAGATATACGCAGGTGTCGATAACCCCGCCTGTCTACGACAGACCAAAGTTTTGCGACACATGCGGCTATACTTACTTTGTAGATTCGCTCTGGCCCGGCGAGGGGGTGTCATATACCCCGGCCTACCCGATTATTACAGGGGCGACTCTTCTGTCTGGAACGTGGGGCGTAGTTTCTGGATCAATCTACGCTCTTTCGGGGGTTGACAGCGCAACCGTCCCACGGTGGGGACCGGTGTCTTCCGGGCTGATATGTGTTACGTGGGGATCGACCGATAGCCTGTTGAAGCCATCTGGTAGTCGGTCGCTTTCGGAAGGCGAGTGTTTTTACTCGGAGAGTGGGGACTCGGTTTTCGTCTACTTACCTGGCGGGGTTGACCCTAATAGCTATGACGTATATGCATCCCGTAACTCTGCGATCAACACCAGATATGGTGGTGGGGTTGATTATGACTTCATCTATGTACAGGGATTGGACTTCAGGATTGGCGCTCCCGGCGTTGTGGTGTGGGGATCGCAGTTTAATGACAGCAAGTGGATAGACTGTAAGATGTCCCGTGGAGTCTCATCATCTGCGGCGGGGAACGGTGGCGTGATTCATTCGAGCGAACGTGGCTTCGCCGATGACGATGATTGGGGAGGCAACCACCTTGTAAAACGTGATAGCTTAACCTACGGATACGATGTTGCCGTGGGGACCGGGGATGGAAGGTTGGCCGATATCTACAGCCAATCAAGGGTGGTGTTTGATAGTTGCTACTTTAACCACGCTCAGTCGGACGCTATCTATTTTAAGGAAGCCTATCAAGTTACAAACGGCAGAGATTCTGCCTCGGTCGTTAGGTTCTGTATCTTTGATTCCGACATTGGGCAGCACGCGGTTCAGTGGTACAAGAATAACAACTACGACAGCACCTACGGGAATATCTTCTATACAAACCCCAACCGGTCTCTTAGTTTTAACGACCTTGCAAGCGATGCTTCCAACATTGGCAATATGTTCTATGGGAATAACACCTTCATTTATAGCGGAGCGGAGACGTTTGTCGGGTATGGCTCCGACGTAGTTGGTGGGTCTAAGTTTATGTATAATATCATTTACGATCCAACGTGGAACTCTTACCCATACATTTTAGTCAACGGCTCTGAGGATAACTTCACCTTCGATTACAATATCATCTACGAACCCGATGTAGCGTTTACGGTTAATATCAACAGCACCACTACTGATTCGGCGACGTGGATCAACGATAGCCTGCAAGATGTACACTCGACTTTTTCTGACCCGGGGTTCGACAGCGTGAGCGCATCTAACTACTGGTTGGGACTTGCGAGATCGGGCGCAAGCTCAGAAATGAATGTGACTTATGGTGGGCGTACATGGACGCTCTACGGTGCGGTCCAGCCATCCGCCGCCGCTTCTGACACAACGACAGTTTTGATAAACGGCAGTACGCATAACAATGGAAAGGTAGAGATACAATGAAGATATTTGACGACTCCCCCAAATGGGTTCCGTTGGCTCTGGTTCTGTTTATTGCCGGGGTGGTACTGACGGTGCTGGTGTCCAGCGCAAGGGCGGGGACGGCCTACCGGCCAGTGTATTTCCCTGACGATGAGGGGCTTTTCGGGGTGAAGATCATTTCATACAAAAACAATGTCGCTTATGATACGATCCCCTCAGATAGTATCGCCACCTTCCCGTTTACTGGCAACGTCGTGATCGATGACGGAAATCATTGGCGGCTTGCATACTGGAAGTTTTGGGAACCTGCCGGGGCCGATTCGAGCTACGCCGGAGATGAGATTGTGTGGGGGTGGACATCTTCAACCCCTGCTGGCGTACCGGGTGGGAGTTATGTTTGTCGGGTTTATGGGACTGCCAGAGGTGCTGACGGCGACTCCCTTGAATACGCTAAGGTGGTCTTTACGGCCCCAAAAGGAAACTGCTCCTGTGATAGTACCATCATGGTGACCAAGACGGTCGAGGGTCCGCCAACCGAACGATCCGGTGGGGCTAACTGGAAAGGGTATTTCCAAGCCGATCTGGTCTGGTCAAGTTGCCTGGGGGACAAGAAATATGATATTGAAATCATTACTAACGAGGGTGAGAGGATCAAGGGAGTGCCGTTTACTGTCCCAGATTCAACCACTTACAAACTGTATTGGTAAATTATGGAATATCTTGGATTTGACGAAGACGATAACCAGCAGGAGAGGTTGTCAAAAGAGTTCTTTACCTTTCTGGACCCGATATGTCGAGCGGCAGTTATGGAAAACGCTCTGTATTGGTGGCAGAAAGAGGGGTACAAAACGGTTATTACATCTGTTTTGCGGACCCGAACAGAGAACGAGGCGGTCAACGGCTATCAGTATTCCGGTCACTTGGTTCGTAAAGCTCAAGACAGCTTCATCGTCTATGCGGTTGATAAACGGACCAGAGATATGGAAACCTCTTTTCGACAGCAGTATCAGTCCCGCTTTGCCCTGATCTGGAACGGGTTGCTTTACATCCAGTTTGAAGGGAACCACTTGCATTGTGGAGTTCCCCGGATTCATCAGGTTGGGGAGATTGTATGAGACAAATCGGTTGGTATAAACGCCAGATTAGACGCTGGATATTGGTGCTTGGGTTTGCGGCAGGTGTTGTGCTGGGGCTATGCGGTATTATCGGCCAAGGGTGGGAGTCAGCGTACCTGGCTGGATGTTGTTTGGTGGGGATCACTTTGACGTTGAGGTATGTATGAGCTTTATTCGTGAGCACGTTGTAAAGCCACTGACCCGGAGCCGTGGTTGGCGCAAGGTTCGCAAGGCCCACATAAAAAAACACCCGTATTGCGAGGTATGCGGATCGAAGAAGGGGGTTGAAGTACATCACGTTGAGGACTTTAGCGAACACCCGGAACTTGAGCTTGACCCAAACAATTTAATTTCGTTATGTAGAAAACGCCGCTGTCATCTTTTATTCGGTCACTTGAATAACTTCAAGAGTATTAACCCGAAGGTCCGGGATGATGCGGAAACTTGGTCTGCAAAGATCAAAAATCGGAGGTAAAAATGGACCCTTCAACTTTCTTCAATTCACTTTGGCCCATCGTATCGGCTGGCTTGATTATGCCGCTGACGCAGGTCATTAAGGCGAAAATCCCGGCTGACGTACCGATTACCAGCGTGTTCATCGTGGCGGTGCTTAACTTTATTTCGATCTGGGGGCTGAGCAACCTGTTCGGCCTGCATATCCCTATTGCCGAAATGATCCCGTATCTGACCGGCGGAATGGTTATCTCAAGTGCCGCTCACGCTACCGTCAAGTCCGTCAAGAAGAACGAGGTTCCCAATGCTTAGAAAAATAGCAATCATACTGGCGATCCTGATCCTCATACCGATCACTATGAAGGCGCAGGAACCCCCCACATCGGCTTTCATGGCCGGTGCTATCTACAACGGTGATTTCTCTGCCCGGTGGGGTATGGGGACCAAGATTAGCGGTCCGATCTGGACCTTCGCCTTTGGCGATTTTGGCACCACCGTTGAAGCGGACGTTGAGGTTGCGGCCCTGTTTACCTTGAAAACCGACAAGTTTTACGCTGGCCCTGTCCTTTCGGCGGGTCATGACTGGTCAAACGAACCCGGCCCCGGTGGGGTGGCGGCCGCTACTTACCTGACTAATTCTGTCGGACTGGCGGCGGCCTATACGGTCGGTGATGTTCTGGGGGTATCGTGGGGAACGTGGGTATTCGGCAAATATCAGTCGGCCTTTGACACAGAATCGAATTACGACTCTAAATTTAAGGTAGGATTCGGGCTACACGCCTTTATCTAAATTTCTTTTCCTCTTTCGGTGCGGTCCAGCCATTCATACTGCTCTTCTCCTCCCAGACCCCCGTCGTAGCGCAAGCGGCGGGGGTTGCTTTTTGGCCCCATACTGGCCCGCTACGGGCTTTTCTCTGTTTGGCAGTAAAATCCCCCCAACCGGCTCAATAAAGTGAACCACGGCGACCCCGCGCTGTTTGGTGGGATTCTGGCCGGTGGTCGCTGACATAAAAACACCCCCGATCCGCTAAGACCGGGGGCTGTCAATGAATCAAGGAAAATCAGCTATGTTTTGGTATAGCCTCTACAACGCATTGACGGGCCGTGTTAACCACCCGATTATTTACCCGCAACCGGGAACGGTTAGAGATGGTAGAGCCTATCTAACGTAATTTCATGGGCCACATTTCTGGCAAGGGCCGACAGGTCAATAAAATCATAGTCCGGGTCGGTGTTCAACTCAACACCGCCTGGTCTATCCTTCTTGCTTACGTTCCACGCCATGATCTCGGGGATTAGATCAAATGCCGTCTCAAGCAACTCCCTTATTTCACGACAGCTAAGTTTTATCCCAACCTCTCGGGGCATATCCCCCCATCCATGATTGTTGAGCAAATACATGTTCAGGGATTCTATCGCCTCACTGAGATCATATGGAACAGTGTAGGGAGACTGGATAATAGCCCACTTAGCAACACCTCCGAGGATATCGCCGGTTGACACGTAGAATTTATCGGCACATCTCCATATCGGGAAAATCAGGGTCTTTTCGGACGGTAAACCAACTACTGATTGTATTTCGCTATCCATCACTTACTTCCTTTCTTGTTTGCTTACTACCATCCCAACCGCCTCACGGACAAGAGCATCCGGGAAGTCGGATAGCTGTTTATGGTTGAAAAATATCCTGTCTGGCTCTACGTCCAGATAGTAGTTGCCACGTCTGTCGTTGGGGATGTTCAGGACCAACTCAGTCTGAATCTTTATCTGATCCTTCAGCCGGTAAATATACCGACCATAGTTCGTCCCCGGTTCAATCTCTGTCTTGTGCAACCATCCCGACCCCAATCTCCGGGCAACCGCCAACTTAGACAAGTAACCGAACATACGGCATTGCAACCAGACCTTTTCGCCGTTAATCCAGATCAGGAACCGGCACCGGCCATGAGAGCTTTCGGGCGTTCCGTCGATCACAAGGGATTTAATCATCTCACCCCCACGTAAGTAGCGTCCTCATTGACTATCGTGCTCACGGCATGGACCATCTTGCTGGCTGGCATCTTGAGCAGGTCTGAAGCGGTGTAACTGGATTTGATGGTCTCCCGGACAAACTTCGACTTGGTATACCGCTTACCCTTTTTCACCTTATGCAGTTCGTTGTACCTTTTCTGGTAGTTTTTGGCTTTCTCTTTGTGGGCCAGATAGTAAGCCCTCTGGTACGCTCTGCGCCTCATCGTCTCGGGATCGGCATCCGGCTTGAGCTTGGCCCCGGCTTTGCTGAGAGATGGTAACCGTTTATTCATCACAGACTCCCCTTCTTGGGGCGGACAAACCACTTGTCCGTGCTAATCGTTACCGGACAACCGGGGCATGACTCATTGATCTCCAATAATTTGTTAAGAAAGCCCACCTGCTTATCTGTTAGGTAGTAGGACGTGTCAGTGGTGTAGTGGAGGATGGGGGCGACAAAGTGCCGCCACTGGGGGTATATCGCAGTATCGACAGCAAAGTACCAGCCCGATATTGAGCTGCTACCGGTTGAGTAATATGATGACGAATCCACACCCCACCCCACCGTGTCAACTCCTATTGTGTCGATCTTCATGGGGAGAGGGTCGACCCAAATAGTATCATCAGCGATAACCTTATCGTCGGGAGTCCAATGGTCCACCTGCCCCAACACCGTTGAGGCCATCAATACCAGCAGAACAATCATCTTAGCTTTCATCATATTCCTCCATGACAGGTGAGTTCTATCCCAGCCGAATCCAGTTGAGCCTTGTAGCATTGCGCCAGATACCACCACCGGGACTTGTCCAGGCTTTCGGTCTCGATTCTTGCGTTGAGGCGGCAGACCTCGGCCTCCAGGCTGTCGATCTGCTCTTGCGGTGTCAGCGGTTCTGGCTGGTATGGGGATGTCGAGCACCCAACCACCATGGCCAGTAAGATTATGACTTTTCGCATTTAGGCAACTCTCCTCCCTTGGCTTTGGCGAGAATGTCGAACACTTCATTCCGCTTGATGGTTACAATCCTTACCCCACACGACACCGCAAAGTATTCGTTGAACGCCGCCTCGATTTCCTCTACTATCTGCCTACGAAATTCCGAATCATCAAAGAAGGGAAATGGATCTATCTTAATAGTCCCCCTTTTGAACGGAACCCCCTCAAACTTCGGAGGAACGTGCCCAAGCCTCTCGATTCTCTGGGCTTCAGCCGCCTCGATTTCCTCTATCGTGTTGCGGGTGGGGGCAAAACACTCGGCGCACTTATTATTTATAGTCAACTGCGCCTCTCGTCCACACTCGATACACTTTCCCATCACTCACCTTCCTTTCTGGCCTCAAGGCGGGAGAGAGTGTACTTTCTTTTGTCTTTACGTAAATCGGGGATTTCTTCGGAGTATCCATAGTGTTTAACCATACGAGCCAATCTGACGATTATCTTATCGGCCCGTTTTAGCTCATAAACCAACTCCGCCATCAACGGGTCAGGGGTGCGGGTTAATGCCTTGCGGATAGTTTGATACTCATCTCTGCTAAGAGGCACAACACAACTCCCGTCAAGGTTAATCGGGAGCTTAACAAATATCAGGTCGAGCTTTTCTGTTATCGCTTTCAACTCGTTACTCATATCGTTTCCTTTCTGGCTTCTAAGCGGGAGATGGTTTCTCTGACTTCCACCATAACGTCATCCAGTTCGGCAACAAACTCATCCGAATAGCAACTTTTCTCGTCTATGTCGGACAGTTTTTTCAATATCTTGATAGCCTCCGCCACTAACGGGTCGGGGGTGCGGTCTAAGTCGTTGTCTTCTAGGCGGGAGAGGATGTTGGGAGTTATCTCTATCAAGTCTCGCATCATCTTAGATGACGTACAACCGACTATTCCTGTGGACCATTTTTCATGGTCCTCTACCATCATACGACCAACATCGAAATACTTACCAAGCACCTCCTCCAACTCCTCCACCAACGGGTCAGGGGTGCGGGTGTTCCAAGCGGCAACTATTCTATCGTAACTGCCCCAATCGATCTTAATTGCCCCGACAACCTTACACCGATGAAGAAGAGACCAAAGCTCTTCTTTGGCGTGTTTGGTTATTTCCGGCAACTTTTTACAGAACGGACACGCTTTCAACTTGTCATTCATGTCTTCTACCTCCATCTCCATATCTCATGGTCCAGACCAGGCCAAGCAGGTAGCGGTCGCTAACTTTTTCACCAGACATAATCCGGTTCAAAGTTTCTGAACAGATTTCGGCGGTTCGATTGCCCTCAAGAGCACACGACGCAAACGACTCTACCCATAACATTCTCTCGCTCAGCGACACACCGTTGAACCAAACCCTTGCCGACTCTGCGGCTGGATGCCACTCCGTTGGGGCTAACGTTCCCCCGTCACTCATCCTTCGCCTCCTTAATCATGGTGTCGATGGTGCCTAATATTCTGTTAGTCTTTTTATCTTCGCCTAAGTGCCAAGCTATCTCCTGTACTTTAGCCCTCACGTCCTCCAACGCCTTGATCCGGGCGGCTTGGCGAATATCGTTGTTGAGCGGCTCTACTATCCACTGTGGTTGGGATACGCTCTTTAAGATGTCAGACGTATTTTTTCCCATATCAAAGATACTCATACCTCCGCCTCCTTAATCATGGTGTCGATGATGGCAGGTGGGTTATACGGCCCCCACGAGTATTTAACGAGTTCAGCCCTCGCGTCCTTCAGCGCCTTGAGCCGGGCGGCTTTTACAATACCAGCCTCCAGTCCGTCGCGAAGTTCTTTATATTCACGATCCGCCTTCATCTTTCCGCTCCTTCCTTGTCCCAGCAGGCGGGACAAATGTCCTTGCCGTTCTTGCGCCGCCATCCCTCTGCCTTTGCTATCGCACGAGCCTCTCTTGCAGACGACTCACCGTCACGCCCATGTGGATCACCGCAAAAATCACATCGCACGTATTTCATACTAAAGATTCCCATTGCCATCCCCTTCCTTGTCGGTAGAGAGGGCTTGAATCATGGTGGGCTGGATACCAGTTTGTCGGCGATACTCTTTAACTAACCCTTCCAGCCTTTCGTTCTCGGCGGTCAGGCGGTCAATCCTGATCCGCTTGTGCTCATTAGCCGTTTCAGCCATCTTAAAGTCAGCCTTTGCTTCGGCCAGTTGAGCGGTAAGGGTGGTAGCCTTGCCAACTATCTTCATCATTGCCTCAATATAGTCACCTCGAATTTCCTCCAACTCCGCGATCCGGTCGGTCAGGGAGTTGAGTAGGTCGGCGAGATCGCTCATTCTGGTCTCCACATCATCATGGTAAACAACTAACAACCGTTGCCCATCAATCCCAAGCAATTCATAACTATCGTTGACTGCGTGATAGAATACCCTATACCGCTCGCTCATATCATTTCTCCTTGCCGCCCGCCAGCTTGAGTCCTACAGTCGCCACTTTGATAAGGTGCTTCACTTTATCCACTATGTCGGAGGGATCGTTGATGATAAGGGGACGGTTCTCCAGAAACCCATCCACCAACTCCTCGATCTCCTGGAGCTTCATCCTCGCCCCGATCTGATCGGCCTGAATCTGCTCTTGACTCTTCATCATCCGCTTGCTTGCTTTGTAGTCGATCATATCATTTCTCCTTGTTATACTTACCTACTTTGTCTTAATTCTTACTATACTAAACGACCTGAAAGTATAATACTCCCAATCGGCGGGGCCGGTGTCAATTCACCAGACTCATGCGTCCAAGATAGCCGTCGCTCACCCGCCGATCAGGATATCATTTTACAAACTCCGCTGTCACGTCTTCGGTGGTGATCTTAAACGCCCTAAAATCAACCACAAAAGAGTCGTTATTCATGGCCTCTATCGTATACTCCTCCATGAAATCGGGAATAGGCTTCCCCGTATCTTTCCACTTAGCGGTCACTTCAAACCGATATTCCGTTTTCATTCTTCCACCTCCGGCCTTCGGGTTAATGCCTCTTTATAACGATTGCGCCAATTAGAGGTATGGTGCCAGTACCGATATGACATCTTTGAAAGTAATACCCTCAACTGCTTTTCGGTAATCTTAGTGTTATCCCCCAGTCGTGGTGGTCGCCGTTGTTCAGACAACGTAAACCCCGTGTCAGTTGGGTCTAAGTAATACCCATCGTACTGCACAACGTAGTACAGACCGGCGTATTCTGGTAATTCCTCGATGGATATAACGTCCGGTGGGCAGACGTAGCTGAAAGTAGTCGGATGATGGCCATCCTTATCTTTTAACCGAGCGTGTCGCCACTTCTTTTTGTCTGCCAAAAAATCCGAGTGAGTGACTTTTATCTCATACTCATGGACACAAAGAGTCTTAGTAATGAACAGGGCGTCCGATTCGTTGCCGTACAAATAGATGTTGGGAATTATTGTCGGCTGTGCCTGAATCAGGGACCGATAGTTGTAGATAGCAAACTGGCAATCAAGCTCTGTCAACGCCACTTCTTGTTGTTCTCTTTTCATTCTGCCGGCTTTCGGGTTAGGGTGATGTCGGTCAGGGTGTACTTTTCTCTCCACTCTGCTTTACAGTGGTTGCACCAGCAACATACGGCACGAGAAAACCAATCGGCTTCGTGCCACTCGGTATCGTACTCGTCGGCATCGCACCCTTCGGTGTCAAACGACCTACAACACGGGCAATCCCTCGGGTCAACCAGATACGCCGCCTTCTGTTCTGCGGTCAGGTCAGTCATTGGTTATCTCCTTCTCCGGCTTTCGGGTCATAGTGATGTCGGTCAGGGTGTACACCTTCCGCCATTGGGCACAGCAGTCCTCACATTCCCATGTGTCTGAATTGTCCCATGTAAAACAAATATCAGTCGACCTGCAACACGGGCACTTGCTCTGATCGGCCTTATACGCCGCTACCTGTTCTTGGGTGAAATCACTCATTGGTTATCTCCTTCCCGTTGTGCATACGCCACCCAGTAGACCCCGCACGAAATCATTATACAAACACAGAATATCGCTACAACCAACCCCCAAGTATCGCCCCTCTCTATGCTTCGCCACAGATCTATTAGACCGAGGCCAGCAAAAAACCAGGTAAATGCCACCATAAACTTCGCCATATCTCACTCTCCTTTAGTGTCTCGGTTCTTTAATCTGCTTGTGACGTGCCAGCCCCCGCAAACGTCGCATAGATAGTGACCAGCACCCCGCTTACCTTCGTTCCAAAGTCGATTGGCGGCCTGTCGAGCGGCCTTTTCAGAACGATACTTGCGCTTTCTAAGACATTGCCCCCTCATAGACCAGATCGTCTGAGCCATCATTCATCTCCTTTAGTGTCTAAGGGTTCCCACGGCAACTCCCTGATCTTCAAATCTTCGGGAAATCGTTTATCGTTCCAGTCGTGGATCGTCTTGCCGTCGACCATGACCTGCTTGACGAAGACCTTCACACCGGCGTTCTGACATTGATCGACACCGGAGTATATCCAGTCAAGACTACAGTGACGGCGGTTGGCTCCCGATTCAGAGCCGAAGACTACCCACGCAACTCCCGCTGGCCGTATCTCCGGAGCACGCCATTGATTCTCAAAGCAACCAGACAAATCCACCGGTCCCAACATCGGTTCCACGCTCAACCATCTATTCCGTGCTGGCGTTTGGAGCAGTAGCGGAATCCGTTTGTCGGCCCGCTTCTGATCCTCGACGGTAACGCCGAGCCAGACACAATTAAGAGGGTCTTTTCTCCAAGCAGTCGGCATAGCGGTTGGCCCAAATGATGTTTCCATTTCCAACCACGCAAGGTATCGGCTTGCCACCTCTGGCCGCTTTGTTAAAAGCAGATACCTATGGGTTTGCATCCGCCACATTGCCTCAAACAACTCGTCTCGAATTTCATCCGGCACCGCATGATGGAACGTGTCGCTGGTGTTGTTCACAAAGTACGTCTTTGGCCTTCCACCGGGGATCGGTTTCTTGATCTTATCCGTGAACACCTGAACGTGATCGAACGGCAGATCGAACATATTTGGCAGACCTGTTTTCCCGGCCAGTCTCGCTTCGTGTCGTTTGTTGTGCCCCGTTCTTGCCCAACAGTTATCGCAACCGGGCGACACCGCATGGCAACCGGTCCAGAAATTCAACGGGGCATCCCAATAGTTCCAATGCTTTCTCATAACGCCAACTCTCCGTTCGGTATCAGCTTGAAGTAAGTTATCTTCGGGTTTTTCGGGTCACGTTTGTTCACGATGTTGTGCCCCCGGTCACGCAAGTCTTTGATCCGGGCGTTGTACTGGAAGGCAATCTCTACCAGTCTGTAAGTCGGAACCCAGTCACCCGATTTAAGCTCCAGTAGGATACGGTCTGCTTGGGTCATTGCGGCCCCTCAATCTGCAAAAGGTTAAACCCCGACTTGATAGACCCGTTCTCGATGGCTTCTGTCACCTGGTTGGCGACCGTCCTGCCGTCGGGCAGACAAAGATAGCCAGAGAATGCTTGCGCCGGCGTAATAACCCCCCACTTGATTCCATCACAGGTCTCTTTTACCTGTGCCCACATAAGCCGCCAGCCTACCTTCATTACGTCAATGCGAACCCGCTTAGATATCTTTTCCCGCATGGCAACGGTATCAATCTCGAATCGGAACTCTGCCCCACCGTACATCGCTATGACAGCCCTTCGCCCCGACTTCTTTTCACAAACCGTAGCAACCTGATCGAACCCCGCCCCCTCTAATAATTCCTGAACCTGCAACATTGATTTGCGTTCAGATATGGTTGTGTTTTGGTAAGGCATATAGTTACTCACGGCCTTTTCCTCCTCAACTCTTCATGCACTTCCGCCCAACGGTAGCCGGGCACGTTCACTAATCTATCCAGCGTCATTATCATAAACTGTCGACCCGTTACCCGCTTGCCATGGATATGAAGATTGTCCCGGCCATGAGCGTATTCGTGGCACTGGTGGCAGAGAGTGATTCCGTTACCCAACTCGTTCTTGCCTCCTTGTGACCGAAGTTTGATATGGTGCGGATCACCGTTGACCGCAACCCTGCCCCAAGGATCACAGAACAAGCCCCGGCATTTGTACTTGTCGGCCTTGAATACCGCCTTTGCCCATTGTCCAAAATTCATCGCCATCTTTGACTCTTTGTCTTAAACCCAGTCGCCGGGGGCAGACCGTCAAGCCTCATTCTGCCCAACTCGCATATCTGACACTTGATCGACTTAGGGCTATTCTCTGGATTAACCCACATATCTCTTGAGCATTTACACCGGCCACAGACATACTTCCTGATTACCTGATCCGGGTGCTCTTGGTATGCAGTTGCACCTCTCGGCATTAGTTTATCCGGGGCTTCCTTGCCCCTGTTAGGACGGTCCATGTCTGTCATATTTTCTCCTGTATTGCCTTAACCATCTTTTCTACGGACAGGGACTGAAGGTGAATAGGAGCCAATGATACTTGCTCGATGGTCGGCTCGGGAACGCTCTTGCTACTGTAAATCTGAGGACCACGAGCGGCCCGTTCTTTTACCAGCAGATCGTTGCGGATAAGCTGACAGCCGGGGCACCTGGACGACCGACAATCATGGTCGTTAGTCTCGTATTCCTTGTTGCAGTCTACGCATTTCTTTATCTTCATGCCGACTCCTTTTTCCAGTAATACTTTCTTCGCATCTGCTCGTTGTAGTTTACTCGTATGAGATAGTCACGGTGGACCTCGGCGTTGTGCAACTTCCGACATTCCGGGCACCTGGTTGACCTGCGATCAGCCTTCTTAGGCTGGTACGCCTGTCCACAATCTACGCAGGTTCGCATTATCGTCGCCTCGACTCATTCCCGGTTGACAACTGAACCGTCCAGCCGGGATCAAGAAGTCTGTCAACCATGCGTTTATAATCAGACGTGCTGTCTGATTTTCTGATGTCGTCAAGTTGGCTGTGGTGGAAGTTTGTTGACACCCATATCGGGTTTTTGTTCGACCACATCCAGTCCATGAACTCATCCAAGACAGTAGACGACCAGTCTGATTTGTATCCCCGCCCAAAGTCGTCAAGAATCACCAGCCCGTACTTTGCCCGATCCTCCCAGTCCCACGTGTCTCTGCCCTTCATCCACTGAGTAATCTTCCTGATTAACTGAAACTCGGTTATGAACAGAACTGGCACTTGGCTGTTGAACCAATGTGCATACTGACCGGGGAGAGAATTAAGGTCGGCATCTTTCTTGATCCTGAACTGACGTTTAAACTTCTCAACCAAAAGGTCCGCTATGGCCCCAACCCCAAGACAGGTCAAAGCGGTCTTGCCGGTCCCAACCGCCCCGGTAATCATTAGACTGGCCGGCATCCCCTGAACGATACTATAGGCCGATGATTTAACGGCATTGGCCGTCTCGGCAGAAACCGAATCCCATGACAACGATTCGCCCGTATATCTTTTTGGCAGAAGATTACCCAGGTAAATCTTTTTTGCTTCCGATAATACCCGGCTCTGGATGTCCTCCGGCAAGAGAGCATCGGTCGTCTGTCCATCGCTTGTTTGTTTGCTGTCGGTATCCCTCGAACTTGTTTCCATAAAGCGTCTCCGGTCTTAGATATTTTTCAGAATCAGTTTTCAGCCACTCTCTGGCCTTGACTTCGTGCACGTGCTTGAAATCGTCAACCCGATATCCGTCGTTCCACCTGGCTTTTATGAGCGCCTTGGTTTTCTGTGATACAGGATTGGTTGGGTATCGTTTCTTGGTCTTAAGATTAAGATCGATGACAATTTCGGCGTAAGGAATATCAGGGCCAGCCGAAGGCTGTATTTCTTTTTCCTTATCCTTATCAGTCTCCTTCTCTGTCTCCTTCTCCTTGCTTCGAAGGGGCTTCGAAGGGGCTTCGAAGGGGCTTATATCATCAAGGTGGAATACTTCACCGTATCTATCAAGGAACTCGTTGAAATACTTGGTCTTACGGTGTTTTATAAGCTCGTTTATGACCCCCTTGACACGTTTATCTGCTGGCTTTAGACTGGTTGCAATCTGGTAGGACGCCATTTCTGGTATCCAGACATACTCGGCCCGATAATCGTAGTGCGCAAACCCCCCTTCGGAGACCCTTGCAAGGGACTTCGAAGCCCCTTTCGGGGTCATCCCTGCCTCATGGCAGATCGTCGGGATTGGCAGATAATATAGACCAATCATATTTGACGACGGGCAGGTCAGTAAATAGAGAGCGAGTACTTGGGTTTCTCGCCCCTGGTCTCTAAGCCATCGACCAGTATCGCCTATCCAAAATTGTGGAAGCACTTTGGCAAACTCCCTCATAGTCTATTCCCTAAAAAAAGACCCGACCGCAGGGGTCGTGAAAACCTGTGCCCGAATTTGGGCGACAACCTGCGGAAGGGTTTATTTGACTATGTATCTTGAAGGTTTTCACGTTTTCAATATCTCGAATGTTCAACGGGAAGTCAAGTTAAACTTTTTTCCGTCTGGCCTTATGCTTTCTTTTGAACACAGTAGGGCACTCACAGTTGGGGCAAAGATCAAATCCGTATTTCCGGCGCCACCCCTCATTCTTAGCTTCCCGTCGAGCCTCTGCCGCAGTAATTGAATATGACGATGGTAAGTCATTCCCACAAACATCACAGCTTATCGACTTATAGGTTTCAATTGCCATCTTTATCCTCCTTGTCTTTGGGGCTGAGACCGCACTCAGCAAGTAACTCAACCTCAATTTCTGCTACCCGCTGACGGAAAAAACGCATGGAATCTTTCGATGTACCATCGATGTACGGTCCTGAATTACAAGCCACTTTATAACACAGCACCCTAATCGCTTGTTCTATCTGTTCATTTGTCATCGGTTGCCTCCATGTCATACCAATCAGAGAACCCCTTGACGCTTAAGATGTGGTCACAGAATACCTCTCTTTTGCCTTCCAGGGTAACCCGTATCTCCACTTGGACGTTGTGCCCCGATACATTGTCGTACAACCAGAGTGTAACCGCCTGGCCGTCAGTTAAACTCAGGGATGTCACCGTTTTCGTTATTTCTATCTCCGGGTATTTACTCATCTTTATCCTCCTCAACACCGGTGATCCACAATACCCTGGCTAAGATAAGCCAGAGTAGCGATAAGTTAGCGTAGCCCATTACGCCAAAAGACGTAATGGGCGTTGTTGTGGAATGTCCAAATATCATACCGAGAGTGACACCAATCCACAGCCCCGACATACTAAATGAAACAACCTCACGAATGGTTCTCATCTTCGTCCTCCAGTTCGGCAAGTAGGGTGTCAATCCCTCTGTTGAAGATAGTGATAGATTGGAGGGATGTCCCCTCCAATGCTAATGCCCTGTCGCAAAGGTCAAGTTGTTCTTGGGCCGACCTAACCATTTCTACCAGCCTATCATGGTAGTTGCAGGCCGTGACGATCGCCGGGAAAATTGTTTCGTCCCTTAGATCACCGGTATACAACAGAAGGTCAGTATCAAATCTCATTATCTCCGGTGCAGAAATACCGATAGGTGCTTCGCTGTGATTATACTCTACCCTCAATTGAGGTAACGGGCCATGTTTCATCTTCGTCCTCCAATCATATAATACTGCAACATACAATAGTCTGCCCGGAGCAGTTCGTTGGCCCGCAATAGTTCGTCGACCCAGCGGTAGGGGTAGCAGAACCACGAGCTTCCCGGCGGCAGATCAGCTTTAATTTTGATATCCATTCGGTCCGCCGTGTCGTTGCCGATTTTAGATAAAAAACACAGTACGTCTATGGCATTACAAATGCCACAAGAAGCTATCCGCCTCTGCCTCCTGGCACGATCATCTTCCGGCGTATAAAACGCCTCTGCCACTTCAAGCCATGCCTGTTTTTCGGTTAGCATATCTATCCTCCAATATCATACCCCAGCCGGGGACTATGCCCCGACCGGGGGGTATGAGGTGGTTACTGTAGCCAGCCGCCTATCTTGTCAATGGCTGATTTGATTAGCTCCCTGATTGCAATACATTCTTTGCAGTCACTGGAAGTTGATTGGTGAACGGCGGTCAAGGTTCTCCGGGCAACAATCAACTGCTCTGTCACGGTCAGTACCGTTTGTGCCTTTGATTCGGTGGCCTGTTTTTCCCTGACTTCGGCGGCCTCTTTCTCTTGTCGGACCTTCGCCAGTTCCCGTTCCCGCTCTTCGGCTTCCCGCCTCAAGACCTCATTTTCTTTTCGTACACGTTCTCGCTCTTCGGCTTCGGCTTTCTCCTTTGCAATCCGTTCTGTCTCAAGGCGGGCGGCCTCTTCTGCCTTTAGCCGATTCGTTTCTTTGGTCTGTTCAACAAGAGACGCAAACTCATCGTCCGACATTTCCCGGAGATTGAATACAGACCGATCAATAACGCCAATATCAGCAAGGACAGTATCACGGGACTGGAATCGTTTGGCCTTGCGCTGCTCCTCTCTGATCTCGACGAACTTTTCCTGCTGGTCAAGGTGGTTCTCAATCGGTTCGATAAGCCCCTTGATGTACCGGGCAATGCCGTCAATCGCCTGTCCTTCTTTTAGGCTCCGATCCTTCAACGACTTGCGAATCTTTTCCATTTCGACCCGCTTGTTTTTCAGGAATAGTCGGCCCGATCTGGCTTGGGCCATTACCTCTGTCTGCGATTCGTCCGTTACGACAATCGCCTTAGCCTTGGTTTCCCATTCGGCGGCGATTACCGCAAACTCTTCAAACTGCTTGACAACAAGGGCCGACTGTTCTTCGTCCAGCCCAATCTTTTCGATAATTGCGGGTAAATTCATTAGTCCACATCCAATCCAAGTCCCTCAAGGAACTCAAGATAGTTTTTAAGGCCAGCAGGGGAAGCCTGGTCAAACGCTATGGTTCCCATTTTCTCCATCCGGGCCTTGTTCATAGTCGGTCCGTTCAACTCTTCACCGGTGTCACCCCATAGCTTTTCCAGCTCGATGATCCGATGTAACTGGCTGGTCCCACCGCTTTTCTGTTCCTGTTTTGGCCGACAGGCAACAGCTCCGTACTCATCGAACATCTTGCCCTGCCATTCTCTCTGCTTGCCGGTCTTGGTAATGATCTCGCCCTTTTCGATATGCCATTCACCGCAGAACCCACATTTTTGAGTTTTGTCTTTATTGGACGGGAACCCGTCATCCGGTTCGCCGTGATGCTGTTCGGATTTAACGCCCTTAGTGGTCTGTGGTTTATGGGACGCTTGCTTGTCGGTCTTTTCATCGCCCTCAGGATCGTCTCCGGTCGGGAGTTGCAGGGCTTTCATAATCATATACTTGTTGGCCCCGGTCATGGCTTTGTATGCGCCCTTGTCGCCAGAATCAATCCCCTGGCCGATAGCGATAGTCTCTAACTGCTCACCGGTTGCTACATGAATCCATTGGTACTTCACATAGATAGTTGTCATCGGCTTGTCGCCACCGTCTTTCCCCCGAACCATCGTGATAATGGAATAGTCCGGCATCAACGACGGGAGCACAACCACTCCGTTCTCTATCAACAACTTGCGAAACGTGCTGACCGCGCTTGCTTCGGTCACATAGTCATAGTTCTGGAAGTCGTTATGCCCGTCCTTAACTAACCGGCCACACCCCTCCATTATCTTAAGCATCGCCTGAGATATGTTCTTCATCGTCTTTTCCTTCCTCATTCCGTTTTTCCACCTGTTTGCTGAATAGCAGGGACATCAGAGATTGCCCGGCGTGGTAGTTCTTTCCGCCATCGACGAACAACCCGGACTCACAATCAAACTTGATGTCTAGTTCGGCTTCGTCGATCAGTTTTTGTAATGTTGCCAGTGAAATTTTCATTCCGTTCCTCCTGCTTTGTTTTCGGTAAACATCGTCTATCCTTTTATCCCCATAACCCACTTGAACATGGCCCCGCCCAACAGAGCAATAATCACTATGGCGGCGAAAAACATGGGTCGGTACGCTCGGTTAGTCATTGCTGGCCTCCCCCCTGTCGGGGTCCATCCATATCCCCCAGACCAGCATTAAAATAATCCCGTCAGCAAACGACCATCCACAAATAGCGGCAAGTATGGCACCAAGTACCATATACACAATCCCCCATAATAGTTTACTATTAGAGTTAGTCACCGTTGACCTCCTTCGTTTTATGCATCAGGTCGATACCATCCTTCCGCCAAATACAGCCAGAAGCACAGTCCCATCCATAATACCATCGGCACTTACCCCACAAACGGCGGTCCCATTGATAGGGAGCAATCTCTATTCCCGAGTATTTTTTAGCCACCCGACCCCAGTCAATAAAATGGGGCATATCGAGCAGTGTGGTCCCGTACTCATGGTTAAAGTCGTCTAAATCGGCGACCGTCTTTAACGCTAATATGCTACCCATCTTCACCACTAATTCTGTTTGACAACTAAGGCAATCAAGCGAAAATTGTTCTGCATTACACCATGCCTTCCAATCGTCCCCAAACCCCTCTACGCTATACCAAAGTCCGCGTGGCTTATCGCCAACCGACTGGCGTGACAGGGGGACGTTGAACACCTTAGTCACGGGATTTGCCGAATAGTGGACCCTCGTGATGTCGCTCATCCGTTGACCTCCTTAGCTTTGGCGAGAGCGATCTTGGCGTAATTGCCCTCAACTGCTTTAATTGGAGCCTTGACGGGGAACGGCCCCAGTTGTGATTTATAGGTATCATCAGAGGCATAAAATTCTAACGCCTTCACCAGTTCAACGTTAAGGGCTTTGAGAGATTCATTCTTAGCCAGTAGGTCGGGAATAGAGGCAATTAGAGCGGCGAGTTCTTTCGGCATACAATGGTCAACGGTGAACAAGGTACTGCCGCCTTCGTCGAAGAAGTCGGTGTAGTCCTGTTCTCTATGGTATGAATGTGGCACGAGCTTTGGGTCAGTCATTGGATAACTCCTTAGCTTTGGCGAGAGCGGCCTTGACCACGTCGAGAGCCATTTGGTCCTCTGCCGACCATATCAGATACTCGTTGTTATACGACTCCCTGTGGTTCAACTCCATAACCACCTGTGCTGCCCCCAGTGCCTTCACCAGTTCAGCGTTAAGGTTGTCCCTTTCGTTCGAGCACTTCCACAGGATGTCATACGCTTTGCGCATTTGCTCATTCTCATCCAGTAGGTCGGGGGCAGAGGCGATTAGCTCGGCATTGGCATTGGTCGAATCTGCATTCTCTACTAAGTTGCAAATAGAGAAACCGCAAGCGATTGGGTTATCGGCAAGCATCACAGACGGGGCGTTATCGCCCTGGCGTACGCCTATTGTCCCGCCTTCGTAGTGTTTTACTACCCACGGTCCCGGCGTGTGTTTTGATTCAGTCATTGTCCCCTTCCTTCTGTTTCTGCATCATGGCGGTAAGCTGGCGATTGAGCCAGTTGGACTTGCTCCGTGACTCAATCTTGGCCTGCTCTTCGATCCACGCCTCAAGATCAAGCGAATCAGGAACAAAGGTGATAACCTTCGGGGTCTTTCTCGAAACTGATTTCATGGTTTATCCTTTCGTCATTAACTTGGTTGCGCCCCAAGATAGTTAACCCTCAATAATTGTCAAGTGGTTTTTATTGTCTTTGCTTTATTTTTGTTGGATTATTTCGCTCATCCTCCTCCAACTCCAGTACCGCTCGCTCTAACCTGTTGAACCCCTTAATCTGTTGCTTAAATACCACCGTTCGCAAATAAGCGTCAAAGCTGAACGCCAGACCCCGGTAAACCCGAAACATTCTCTGCCAGTTGATTGCCATTCCAAACTCCTTGTTAAATGGTTGCAGGAATAGCATCGGCAGGGGTAGGTGAAGACTTTAGGGGTTATTTGATAAAAGATGCGTAAGCGGTCAAGAATGGCTCAGATTGTTTCACAAGTTACGTCACATTTGCACACAGTGAACGCAAATGCGATTTTATCGCAATAAAACTTCCGTATAATACTCACGCGTCAATCAAACTGGCCGGGGGCGGTGTAAAGCTCCTTGTACTCTCATTCCCGCCGTCCTCGGTCTATTCAAAGGAATAGCATGACTGCCAACGTGGCTGATAAACCGACGAAAGAAAAACGAAAATATGCCAAAAGAGGCAGGCCAGCCCAAAGGACTAAAGATGTTGAGGCAAAAAAAGATGGGTTGTCCAAAAATAACATGCAAGATGTTGCAATACCGGAGTATATGCAATATGCCTGCTGGCAACTAAGAAGGCTCGGTTATAGTATTCAGGCGACGGCGCAGGCTCTTAACCTAAGCCCAACCACAATCAAAAAATACGATATGATTGTGGATAAATTCTTTGGTGATTTGCCCGCCGTCCGGTTGATGATTGACGCGG
>Ga0209919_1000083_pt1 | contig 46665 bp, 85 predicted proteins | sample SalPon2A_C_D2_MG_FD_185721 | JGI IMG/M metagenome (GOLD analysis project Ga0209919, IMG submission 185721) | Soil microbial communities from South San Francisco under conditions of wetland restoration - Salt Pond MetaG R2A_C_D2_MG (SPAdes)... | ecosystem: Environmental > Terrestrial > Soil >... | reverse complement strand
TGGACAGGGTGAGTTGGGCAAACTTGAGGGTGCTGTATTTAGTAATTGGCGGTTCGGTGAGTTCGATGAATCACTACCTAAGATATATGGACTGGACTTTGGCTTTCATCCCGATCCGGACGCTTTTTCAGAGAACGCTATTGATGTAAAGCATAAGAAGATATATGTTCGCGAGCTGTTCATGGAGACTAACCAGACGTTCTTCCAGTTACGCGATAGATTGAAAAAGCACGTCAACAAGCGCAATCTGATAATAGCTGATTCGGCTGAAAAGAGGCTCATTACAGACCTTAAATCTGATTTCAATATACACGGTATCAGCAAGCGTGAAACGGTCACAGACTGGCTTAAAAAGATGCAGGGCTATGAGATTATAATCACTGAGGACTCTAAGAATGTGGAGAGGGAGCTAAGAAACTATCAATGGCATGATAAGAAAGCCGGCGTACCTATTGATGCTTTCAATCATTTCCTGGATGAGATACGTTACTGCCTCATGGAGGTCGAGATGGTGCGAAGAGGGATCAGGCGGGTTAACTAATTTAGTTTCATTCTTAATAGAATAAGTTGTAAATTTACTAAAATATTAAGAGATGAAAGACAAGATAATTGAGATATTGAAACAATTTGATAAATTAATCAGGAGAAATGGAGTCATAGTAGATTATGAGCCGACTGATTATACGTTTCAATTTTATGCTTCACGAATTAATGTTGACACCACCGAGATCAGCGAGGGGGCGATACATGAGGTGGTGCAAGAAATGTTAACTGGATTAAAAGGTGATGATCGGATTATTCTAGAAGATTATTTCAGAGCCGGTATTGCGTGGGCTTTATCCAAATCAGCGAAGGGGGTGAGTGATGAGTAGTATTTACAGAGACAAATGGGAACGTGAAGCCGCAGAAGAGATATCCGAACTTTTAGAAAAAAAGATTAATTACGGGTGGACGCAAAAAGACGCAGACAGATATAATTATCTATCAAGAGAACTTAACAACTAAATAGATATGAACGCAAAGGAAATAAAAGTAGACAGCCACAAGATTTTAGAAGAAAATTGTCATATTGAATATGATAAAGCCGGAGAGTTAACTGTATGCTCTTCACTTGCATCAGTTCAAATAGCAATGGAATCCTACCACCAAGCCAAGAGCAAGGAAGAGGCGATGGATTTTCCGTTAGACGCATTTATTGAAATGCTGCAAAACGATAATCGGAAGTTATTGGATGCTGGACACAATTTGGCTGAAGCAGCGGTGAGAGTTGTTAAGGATTATGATGGAGTACACAGACTCTCTCTTGCATTATCTGATTGGTATTGTGCAATAGGTAATCAGGGAAATAGAGACGAAATATCCGCATTCGGAAAGGAGGGGGAGTGATGAGAATAATTAGAACATCTACTCCGGTAGCAAGAAAGAATTATGGGTGTGATGCAAGCGTATGGATTTCAGAATACCCAGAGGTAATAGATGATATGTCATTTGCTGATAAGCGTATTGTTGCAAGGATGCATATAAATGGATGGAGAATTATGAAGGGTGAAAAGCATAAGCAACAAACTGTAATTTCATGCGATAATAAAATACTCTCATTGAGAGCAAGCATTCCTATTCTCAAATTATGTTATAAATACGACCTAATGCCAGATGACGGTGATGTTTGCTAAAGAACTTAACAACTAAATAGAGATGACATATTATAGAGAAGTAAATTGCAGCGATAGACTGCCGAAGAAAGAACATCCAAACAACACATTAAGCAAGTCTGTTTTCGTTAATTACGAAGATGGTGATGCTGGTTATAGTTGGTATGATTACACAGTAAACTATTGGTTCGGAAAGGAAAACGTAGTTTCTTGGCTTGAACCCTACGAGCTACAAACAGAGGAGGAGATATGGAAATTAATATTCAATCATGCTAAAGCATCAGGAAAAACGGTTAGCGTAGACAAATTAGCCAAAGCCATACTATCTAAACTTAAAGGAGATGGAGAGTGAACTAGCAAAGGCGTGGAGAGACGCCCTATTTGAATTTGGATATTCATTCGGTATGATATGGATAGTAACCAGAATACCCTGGCTAAGGTTAAAACCAGAATACCAATCAAGATTAGAAGCTAAACTTAAAGGAGGGTGAGTGATGAAGGATGTCGACAACCAAATATCGCGAATGTTAACGGAAGATAATAAGAAGCTGAAAAATGCCGGATTTAAATTAGCCAATGCAGCCTCAAGAGTTGTGCAAGATTATGATGGTGTTCATAGATTATCATTAGCCTTATCTGAATGGTATTTAGCAATAGCAAATCAAGGAGGTAGAAACGAAAACAAATAGAGAGATTATAAATTTATAAGAAATTAATGAAAATATCCGCATCACTAATAATCAAGAATGAAGAAAAGATGCTTGCCAAGTGTCTTAAATCAATCAAAGGAGTAAACGAAATAGTAATAACAGATACCGGATCAGATGATAAGTCCATAGAGATAGCAGAAGCGGCCGGGGCGAAGGTGTTCACTGATTACAAGTGGAATGATAACTTTGCTGAGGCTCGCAATCACTCTAAGAGCCATTGTACAGGCGACTGGCTGTTGATCATAGACGGTGACGAGGTTCTGGAATCTTCTATACCAGTCATACGTGAGTTGTTGAGTAAACCATTCATGCAAGCACGCGAATGTGTTATGTTCTATGTCAACACAGGGCAGGAGGTAAACGAGCAGATAAGGATATTTCGTAACCGTTATGATATTGAATGGATCGGAGCAGCACATAATTTGCCATATATACGCACGCCGCAGGGTCACGTGCGCATGACGGAGATACAACAAAGCACATTCACTATTAAAGCTAACTACTCCCCTAATCATGAACTTGATCCAGACAGAACACTCAGGATTATGACCAAAGAGATCATGAAGGGGCCAAAGGCTATTGGGATGAACCAATATACACGTTATCTATATTACATAGCACGCGAACATATGAACAGGCGTGATGTGTTTAAGGTGGTGTGGTTTTTAGAGAAGTATGTCAAGATGGCTCCACCTACTAACGAGCTTGCCGATGCCTGGTTCTTGTTAGCTACGTGTTACGTTGATCTTGGAGAATTAGAAAAAGCTGTTGACGCTTGTTTGCAGACTATTAAATATCTACCCTCTTTTAAAGCTCCATACGCTTTGATGCACAACTTATCGCATCCACAGACTAAGCGGTTCTGGGAAAAGATGTTTAGTTATGCTGATAACGCAGGGGTTCTATTCACAAGAACAGAAGCTGAGAAACTGATTAAAGAAGAGATAAAATGACTGCTTATGGGATATATGTTGGAATAGCACATGAGGGAGGTAGGGTTCTTCCAATTATGTTTTATTCATATAAGGAAGCAAAAGAGAATGCTAAAAAAGAAATTAATGAAATGGAAGATCCTGATTGGGACTTATCAAAGTTTGAAAAAGTTCATAAAGATAAATGGACTAATGGAATAGATATTGTTGAGATACAAAAATTTATAATAAAATGAACGCTGAACTAATAGAAACGATCATAGCCGGGTTTATTGGCCTGTGTGCTGTAGTGGGTATATTATGGGCTACTGCTGAGTTTATATTTAAGAAGAGATGATTGAGATAGTTTCATTTTTAGCAGCCTTATGTATATTAGCATTGATTGTAAAGATATTCGGAGAGGAGCCTGATGAATAATTTATATTCATTCTTAACGTATTAAGTGTTAATTTGTAAGCAAAAAGAGATGAACGCAAAGAAGATAAAAGAAATACTTAGATGTGAATTAGAGTCTATATTTCCCTTAACAGATATGAGCAGCCACGCAGAAAGGATAGCCGGCGAAATTGAAGCTAAGAGCAAGGAAGCGGCAGTAATGTTAAGTGATATTGAAATAGAAAACTTAGCTGCTAAACGATGGAAACGACTTAATAGGCAAAAACCGAAAATGAAAGAGGGTAAAAGGCAATTTGCTATTAGAGCATTTAAAGCTGGATATAAAGCCGCATTCGGAAAGGAGGGTGAGGGATGAATACACCAGAACAAGATTGGGGCAAAGAGTGGGAAGAGATGCAACCCCATGAGATGTGCCCAAAATGCGGAAGGCAGTATGATGAAATTGATTTTGATTATCAGTGCTGTTCTAAATGCGGATGGGATGCAGAAAAAGAAGAATGGGGTAAACGAAGAGAGCCAAGCGAAGATGATTATCTGAATGGCGATGCGGACATATTAACCGGAGATTGGATTTAACCCCTAAAAACAAATAGAGAGATGAAAGTAATAATAACAGAAGCTAAATTGATAATAGATGACTAAACCCTGGGTACTACAACATGAGTTATACGGATTGGGTAATTTCATCAATCTAACACCGACTATAAAGCTATTATCTGAGCATCTTGGTTATCGCATACCAGTGTACTTCGATTTCGATTTCATACGTGACTGTTTTCTTGATTGTCCGTTCATGGAGATACTTGAAGATAAGCCAAAAGATAAAGAAGCATTTGGTTCGTGGCTTATTAATGGAAACAATAACTGCCCTGACTTTCTTCATGTTTATAGAGAAGTTACTAAGCGTTACCCGCTCGATGGTGAGCTACCCCATACGTATGTGGATGAAGCGAAGGAGTTAGACGTACCTAAGTATAGCACCTTATTCATTCGTGGTAGCGGATCAGAGCGCAAGGCGTACCTGGATAGTAAGCTACCCGATGATAAGTATTATCTTGAACACATGAAGGGTAAGTGCGCTTTTACTGGTTCAGAGGTAGATCGCGATAGGCTCGATAAGCTGTTCACGTGGCGTAAGGGCGACAAGATAGGATACGATATGCCGATGCACGTTGGCAATATACGCGAGTCGTTAGCTTTGATTCGTGAAGCTGATTATGTAGTGGCTAATGATTCAGGTCTGGCTCATGCTGCTGCTGCTATGCGTAAGAACATGACTATACTTTGGAAGAACACAAGCTTGCCAAAGAATGCTAATCCGAATGATAGGTGCTTTTATAAATTATGTAATAAATAGGAGTTATGTTTTTAGACGAAAAGTTACTGCAAGTATGTATAGATTATTCTGGTACAACATCTGAAGATATACAGGAGTTAAATAAAAGGTTATGCAGATTATGTGAGTACTATTATAAATCTAAGATAACAGAAATGTCCACAGAAAGAGAAGTTAAGGTTGCCCTTGATCGCACCTTTAATATGTGGGATTCGTTTGTGAGGATGGCACTTAAAAGTAATGATAAAGTTCTAATAATTATGGGCGAGCTATTTGAAAAGTATACATTTAAGATGCAGTTTTTAAAAGATGAAAAGTTGGCATCGGTATATAATAGTTTAAATTGACATGCCCGTCTCATTTCGCTATAAAACAGTCTTTGTTCACATCCCCAAAACAGGAGGTCAGAGTATATCCAGGTTATTGGACATTCCTAAAGGCAGACCGCAAAACTATTATTATGAAGGATTAACCCATCTGCCACTAAGAACAATCAAAGAGCAGGTAAACATTGATGGATTCTATGTATTCACATTTGTGCGCAATCCATACGATAAGATACTTAGTGAATATAACTGGCGTATGCGTAATAGACGCGCGATAGTTTATAACGAGCCTACACGCAATTTTATGGAGTTCCCACAATACATGGAAACGCTATTAAGCCGGTGGAATAATTTGTCTAGTAAGTGGAGAGAGAAAGCTCATGTTATGCCACAACATATGTTCTTAGAAGATGATATGGATGTGTTTCGCTATGAACAGTTCAAAGAAGGTTGTGAGACTCTTAAAGATATGTTTGATATTATCGGACCCACACCCAAAGTAAATGTAGGTCACTATACAACTAAGCATACCGAACGCACGTTAGAGATAACCAGGATGCTTTATGAAGATGATTTTAAGATGTTAAACTATGATATAAACGCTTATGAACTTTATTGAATTACACATCAAATGTCATAATGATGACCAACATACTGCTGAATTAATGGAGATGGGTATTGATACACCATCAAGAACAGAGTTCAGACCACTGTATTTGTGTGTTGAACATATTATAGGGTTTTATCCAAATACAGACGGTACCTGCTTTGTCTTTGTTGTTAATGGTGAGGAGTTAACTATTGAAGAGAGCTATGATGATATAATAACAATATTTCAAGGGCTGCAATCATGAAAACAATTTTAATATTATTCATATTTCTTCTTGCCTGTGATAAGCCAGAGAAGCCTACTAACACATTCATAGACGAGCGTGACGGTAATGAGTACACCATGATAGAGATAGGTGATAACATATGGATGGGTGAGAACCTCAGATATAAGCCCAGTGGGTATAACTATCTACTTAGTGATAAATACGGTACTTTCTATCCTTTTAATGATGCTGTTCAGTACGCTCCTAAAGGGTGGCATCTACCTACTTGCGCTGAATGGGAGGCGTTGATAGAGGTTATCAGCAACGGATACGATCTACGTGCTGGTGAGTTCGCTGCTCAGTTAGGTGGATGGGTGCAAGTTGAATATCTCAGTGAGGGGCGCATAGGAGCCTGGTGGACTGCTGACGAGATGGATGATGTATATGCTTATCTGTACTATATAAAAGCTGATACGGACCTAACACGTATCAACCTGCTCAAGACGTGCCTGCTCACTGTGAGATGTGTAAAGGATAAATAATTTATATTCATTCTTAATGTATTAAATGGTAAATTGTAAGCAAAAAGAGATGAAAAAATTAGATTGGATAAGTGTTAAAACAAAATTACCAAAATTAGATGAGCGTGTTCTATGTTGTAATTTCTACGATGACTGGATAGATGCTGCATCTTTTCAATGGTGGAGTGATGATGGTACTCTTATTCAGAATGGGTGGATGTCAGAGGGCCGTCAAATATTCCCAACGCATTGGAAAAAACTGCCAAAATTGAATTAATTTACTCAATCAAAATAAAGGAAATAAATTAAAAGTCTGCATTGCTAACGTGTGGACTATAAATTTCCCGGAAAAACATCGGGTTAGTCTTTGAGTGTTTTTGCCTCTCCTTAAATGGGGAGGTTTTTTTATGCAATAAAAATAAAATTTTAAATTAAGATAGACTTATGTAATTTTGTTGTATTAATTATTCTGGAATTAATTAAATACATAAAGTTATGAGTCAATCTTCAAAAACAGTGTGTTGCCCAAGACCAACGGCGATAGCCTCAGCGGTTACTGTTCTTAATCCGTGTCCTTCAGATGTGGGACAGATCCAAAAGCTGGTTTTCTGGCGCAGGGGGCAAAACATCGGAACGTTAGCTACTGCATTAACATCTACTGCCTGGACTACATTGTTAGCCGCAACAGGTGATACCAAAGCCATTGTAACGCCTTACTTGGGTAATGTTGAGCTTGCAGCCAGCGATCCACGAGAGTTTGGGGGCGGTAATGAAACACGAGGGGGCGCACCTATCCGTAAGGGTGGAAGCTCTTCTGTTTTCTCTGCTGCAATGTACCAGGAGGACCAAGACGTTATAACAGCACTCAAAGCATTGGCCTGCGAGCCTCTCGATGTTGTTATGATAAACGAATCTAATCAGTTCGTATATTCAGATACATCTACCTTTAGCGGCTTTGAAGTTGCTAACGGATCTCTGTTTATATCTGATAAGGGTGTTGGTGGATTAGATGATCCTGATTCAAACATGATTAAGTTTAACGTGAAGCCTAACTGGTCTGATACGTTGGAGATTTCAACTGAGACCTCTTTTGCGCTTGATATGGTCAACACATGATCTTAGTTTGTGGCAAAGATAAAATAGAGGTAGAACCATCGAAGGCGCAGGCTTACCTTTACATTCAAAAGGCGATGCGCGTCAAGGGGTGGGAGCTACCCAAAGATTCACCTTACGAATTTAAAGATAATGCCCTTATCAAACGAGCAGATAAAAAAGATTGTAAGCCAGCGAAAAAATCGAGAAGTACAGCAGGGGAAAAGTCATCAAGAAAGACTCCGATTTCACACGGAGACAGTACTGAACAAGTATGACCTATCGACTTACTATCACGATTTTCTTGGATGGATAGGGTCACGAGGTATAGACCCAACAGGTGCGACACCTGAGCTGCTTGCTAAGGATAAGTTTGAAAGGGTGAAGCATCTTATCAAAGCACCTATACAGACCGTGGAGCTTACAGAAAGCATCTATTCACGTCTGTTCAGGGTGTTCTCTGCTCAAGACTCGTATTTTAATTATAGGTTCGATGATGATGCTTTAGAGGCGGACTGGGCTGAATATCGCGATGATAAGTTTTGGCCTACGATAGGGTTTGAGGCTATGCAGACAGCTATTGATTCGGTATGGATACCCACACTACCATCGGAGCAGACAACGGACTTTCCAGAACCTAAGAATAAGTTGATAGATATTGAGAACGTTATAGAGATAAAAAACGATGAATACAATAATTGCATATACGTTATATTCAAAATCGGGGATTACATTTACGTCTACGATGACACATCATTCAGGGTATTCGCCGCCGAAGGTTACATAATCAAGGGCGAGCCAATAGAGGTACCGCATGATCTTGGATATACTCCCGCTCGTATGTTTTGGAGCGAGAAGCTGACATCTAATAACTATATCAATAAAGAATCGCCTATCACCAAGGAGCTAACTGATCTGGACTGGCTACTGTTCCATATGACATCAAAAAGGTATATGGATATAGCTAACGGGTTTCCCATTACGGTAACCTATGAGGAGGATGACGACTATCAGGATGATGACATAACAGATAATGAACAGCGCATTGATGGTAAGAAGCCGGATGGATCTGATTTAGTTGGGGCAGGTAGTCATGTCAAAGCCCCAGCACCGCGCACATCAGAGGAGCATGACGCTATGCAATACGGGCCTATTAAGATCATAGCGCCTCCGGTTGAGTCACTCAAATGGCATGTCGAGGAGGAGCAACGGCTTATAGATAAGATATTCAAAGCTGTTGTGGGTGTAGATCAGGAGAGTCGAAACGATGCTGCTAAGAATGAGAAGCAAATAGAATCAGCGTTCGAATCTCAATTATCTGTACTGTTCAGGGTGAAGCGTAATTTTGAGATCATACATAAGTTTGCAGATGCTACAATATGTAAGCTAAGATATGGAGACAGGTTCATAGATTGTGATATTGATTATGGGACTAATTTCTTTCTAAAAGATGTTGATGATCTGCAAGAGGAGCTTAAAGAGGCGCGTGAGTCAGGTGCTGGTGCCGCTATCATAGAAGCTATCAATGATAATATCATACGTACTAAGTACCGTGATGATAAGAATAGTATTATACGTGCGGATATTATCAATGAGCTGGACCCATTACCTAATTATTCGATAAAGGATGCTATTGATATTTATAAAAATGGAGGCATAAACAAAATAAATTTTATTATTAAAGCAAATTTGAATAATTTTGTTAAAAGATTTGAAAGGGATAATATTGACATAGTAAAATTTGGGTCACTTGGGACGTTCTCAAGAAAGATCGAACAGATACGAGAAGAGTTTATTAAATATGCAAAAGAGCAAATAGATGAAACTATCAACAGAGAATCAGGAGTTACTTGACAGCATCTATCCAGGTGGATACGAGGTTAAAGAGAAAAATGTTTATCACATTCTTTTTATTAAGGTGTTTCAGACAAGCGGTAGGCACAACACCGTTCATGGTATGGTGCAAAAGTTCAGTGGTAAAGACTGGGCTATTCTAAAGAAGCAGATAGATAACGGGTTCAAGTTGGGAGCTATCACCGGGTACGATGAGTTAGCTATCATTCATGATCCTACCATCAAAGAGGTTGAAGAAACTAAAGTAAAAGCGAAACCAGGGCCGAAACCTGCGAAGGTTGAGTCTTAATAATTAAATAAATATGAAAAATCTCTTAATTACATTATTTCTGATTGCAGGGGCGGCTCTGTATGGACAGGGACCACATTCTGCTATTATGTTTGCAACCGCCGGTACGGACTCCGTTATCGGTAATACGGCAACTTCTATCACGCTACCTGCGGTTATTCCACAGGAGTATGATTACTCTTATCAGATCGTACCTACTAAAGTGGGATCTGGCGATTCTGTAAATGCTGCTATTGCGTTATGGGTATCCAATGATTATGCAGGTACTTCATGGACTGAATTAACTTCAGCGCGTGATACAATGACTGCTGCTACTGGGATACTTATTGAAGGCACAGATGCAAAGAATGTAAGGCATAAATTGATATTGACTGGTACTGTACTTGATACTACTAAGATCAAGGTTTACCAGGTTTATAAATTGGACAAACAGTTCGATAATTAATTAGTTCTTTTATTTATTTAGCTGCTTATTCCATACGATACGAATAAGTTAACTTTTTAAGTTCCAAACGATATGAACAAAGAAGAAGCATTGAAGTTGATCAACGAAAACGATACCGCTGATTGGCACGTGGTCCCTACTGAGGACTACAACACGTTCTTAACAAATTATAAAGAAACAGAGGTCTCCAAAGGAATTAAGGAGCACGTTTCAGGCGTCCATCAGAAATATGATGATACTATAAAATCCGTGTTAGGTAAAGATAAGCCACACGATTTAAAGACTCATGAGTTTCTGAAATCTGAGTTAACTGCATTGAAAAACGATATACAAAGCAGAGAAACAAAGATAGGTGAGCTTGAAAAGGCTGTCAATGACAAAACAGGTGATGAGGCTTTAAAGATGGTTCAGAGTAACTATGATGCTTTGCAAAAGAAGTATCAAAAAACGATGGATGAGTTTAAAGCTACTAAGGAATCTCAGGATAACGAGATAAACCGCGTCAAGCTGATGAACAAGGCAGATCATGCACTTATGGGGATTAAGTTTCTGGGTAACATACCCGAAGATGCTCGAAAAGCATTGATTGAGATTGCTAAAGATGATGTTATCAAAGGCGCATCTTTTTTAAATGGTAATGTAGTCTTTCTGGATGAAGCTGGCGAACCAACGCGTGATGATCAGTATAACATCATTACGATGGAGGCTAAGCTGAAAGAAAAGCTAAAGTCAATCATTGACGAAGGGCGTAAGCAAACGGGTGTAGATATCAAAGAGCCTGTCACTAAGACAGAGGATGGTAAGACGATAGTAAACGTCTCTGTACCTGATACTGTTAAGACGATGGCCGGTCTTATTGATCATCTCATGAATGTTGGCCTAAAGAGGGGAACGGATGACTATTTTGCCGCCTTAGGGTATTGGCAAGAGAAACTGAATATTAAATAACCTGCTGCATCATATGTTGCAGCGTAAAAACTTTAAAATATGGCTTTAGCTGCAACACGTTTAGATCCGTATCGTTTAGCATACGATAGGTCTAATTTAGACGCGTGGGAACATAGAATGAGTAATTACGGGGCATTTGCCACGTTCATTAACGATACTGAGAACTTGCTTCCTGGTTATAATGAACTGACCGCTAACCGTACGGCTCCCGTTCGTACTGTTTCCATCCCTGTTCTCAACAGGAAAGATTTCACCACTGCTAGTGTACGCACCTGTGATGCTCTAACTCATGAGCTGACTTCTGCATATGTCACTCCATCGTGGACTACTATCAAGACAGGGTTTAACATGATCCCGGCTGAGTACAACAACAATTATATCTCTTATCAGGCCGCTTTCAATAACAAGATGCTGCATATGCAACGTGCATTTCTTGAAGCTCTGGACACTGCTGCGCATACAGCATTGAATACCAACAAAGCACAGACGAACAACGCTGATAGCAACCCCTATACGGTTGTTGCTAATGACATGGTTGTCCCGGCTGCTGATAACCAACTGTTCTTGAATGAACTTGGGAGTATCTTTGCTGCTAACGATCTGCCACAGGACAACATCAATGTTGTAAGTTCTCCGCGTTTTCAGGCTCTTGTACGTGAGTATAGCGCACAAGGAACCTCTAACGCTGAGAACCGCGCGTTCCAGTTTGGGGGATATAACTTCGCATACTCCAGACGCGTGACCATTGCCACTGGTGACAGGGATTCTGTTTATGCTATGCCCGTTGGTTCGCTTGCGTTTCTTAATTGGATTGATGTAGATGCTCAGATGGAACATAGTTCAACTGATGGTAAAGAATGGTCAACATTCTTCCTGCCTCTATTAGGTATCCCCGTAGGTGTTCTGTATCAGTCTACCTGTTCGAACCAGGGCGTTAGTGGAACCGCTCGTGCTACTGGACTTGAGGCTACACTGAGCGAAAGTTGGAGTTTTAGCTTTGACTACTCGTTTAACGTGGCTTACAACTCAAGTGCTGCTACCCTTCCGGGTAACGTGTATAAGAGTAGGCTTTCTTTGACCTAGTATATATTTTCTCTTTCATCTCTGGAAACCCCTGCTGTAATGGTGGGGGTTTTTTAATTTATATTCATTCTTAATTAAATAAGTTATAAATTTACATATGCAATTTTCAAAAGAAAAAATAGTTAAATTACAAAAAGCATTTAATTTACAGGCTGTTACTGTATCAATTACTAACGCGTTTTGTGATAAAGAAAAAAGAGATAACGAATCTCCTAAATATATTAATGCTATACTTCACGAATTAAACAAAGAAGATATAGACCTTAACTATCTTGAATTATTGTTACATGAATATAACAACAAATTAGAAGAAAAAATTAATATTTTAATTCAAAACAAAGAGAGATGAAAAAACTAAAGATTGAGATTGAGGGTATTGTTCCGCTGTTGATGCACAGCAACCGTTTAGCTAATCCGCTCGATACAGATGTAAAAGAGTATAAGAAGGTGAGCGGCAAGCGTAAAAAGACAGACGAAGATCACGAATGGCTTGCGCGTAATGAATGGAGGATGGGACTATATCTGAATGATGAAAATGATGTTATTTTACCTGACATCAACATAGAATCCTGCGTTGTTGCCGGAGCCAAAGACGCAAGGAAGGGGAAGCAGTTTCAAAGCGGGTTTGTTGTACCGTCGGCTCCCAAACTGAAGAATCCCAGAACGGGAAGATATTACTCTCTTGACACTATTGAGGGAGATGATAACTTTTACGATACGCGTGCAATCAAATTGCAGGGATCTAATACAGTCATGAGAACCAGGCCAATTTTCAATGAATGGAGTGTTGAGTTTGATGCACTTTTCAATGAAAATTTAATTGATAAGTCTGATATTATTGAGGCTTTGCGTGTCGCCGGAGAGCAAAAGGGTATCGGTGATTACAGGCCCAAGTTTGGCAAATTCAAAGTGAATAGCATTAAATAAACGTGGCGGGGCGTGGCTAGGCTTGGCACGGCTAGGCTAGGCTAGGCTTGGCTAGGCAAGGCGAGGCAGGGAAATTTTAAAAACAAAAAAGATGAAAGAACTATTAAAGCAGAATTTTAGCAAAGGGGATTATATTACCCCTGAACAAATCGAAAATGAATTAGGGCAAGTACCAAGTGACTTTCAGTTAATGGCTATTTGTCAGGCGTTCAATGATGCAAACAGCGGTGTGACAATTAAGGTCGAACAGGGCGGGATTAGATTTCTCACAGACAGCGAGGCCAGCAATTACAATCACAATTATTTTGGCAGGCATATAAGCGCCTTATTTCGAAATCACAAAAAGATGCTTAGTGTTGATCAGCGCAATTTAAGCAAGGACGAAGTTGTTCAGCATAAGCGAAGGATTGACGTTCAGGCAAGTTTTATTGTTGGTATCAAAGATGCCGCCAGGAGTCTATTACCAGTCAAGTCATATGATAGTGGCATAAAGAAATTGTTTTAAATAAGTCACGGCTGGGCATGGCGTGGCGGGGCAGGGCACGGCAAGGCCTGGCAGGGCAAGGCGAGGAAATTTTAAAAACAACTTTACGATATATAAACAAGTCACGGCAGGGCCCGGCACGGCATGGCTAGGCAAGGCCGGGCGAGGCATGGCAAGGCAAGGAACACCCCTTACAGAAATGTAGGGGGTTTTTTTATTCAATTAAATATTGTAATTTTGTTTTATGGGTTGCAAGGGATGCGGACATATGACACCTGCCGAAAAAATCGGTTCAATAGTAACCGGATGGACAAATGTCATTTGGAAAGACAAAGAAACTGAGGCAGAGGCGATGCGACGTGTTGAGATATGTTCAGGGTGTGGTTCTAATTATCGTAACGTATGCAGGCAATGTTCTTGTTTCATACCTGCTAAAGCTCGTAGTATGATAGAAAGTTGTCCTTTAAATAAGTGGTAAATGGCTGGAAACGTATATTCAACTTATGAAATGGCCAAAGAGAAGGCCGAGGAAAGAATGAGAGAACTTGAGACAGACATATTTATTTGTGAGTCCAGATATTTATCAGGCCGGGAGTTTGTTCTAAAAACCAGAGATGAGTTAAAGCATAATTCATATCTATACATACTTATGCTACCGTTCAGACATAGATTTATGGATAAAGACAATGCGAAAAGAGAAGCGAGCATATACGCATCCAGAAAGGGAAAGCCGGTTTATACGGATAAGAAAGTAGTTGTAGAGAAAGGATACGAAATAATTAAATATCACTATCTAACATACAGAGAACCATGTTTAACGTAGCCACATTAAAAACCAGCCTTATCGGTTCGATAGGATTACGCGATACAGCAGACCCAGACTTCCCGGTAAACATACTCACAGGGGCCGCTGGGAGCGTATATTATGATGATTATCATCCATTGATAACATACGATAACTTATACTGGATATGTCCTAATTTTGATGCTATGAACTATTCTACATGGTCATCTACTGGGTATGCTACCGGCTCTTATGTGATATATGATAATGTGGCTTACAAAGCTACACGAACGATGCTAACAGGTGATACACCTTCGTTGACATCAACAGCATGGACAACTCCTGTTTTAGACTGGATAACGAATAAAGAGAATGCCGCTATTAACAAACTATGTAATGATCTGTTTACATCTAAGAAGATAAACGAGTCTACAAAGACTTTTCTGGATTCTGTTCAGGTGGTAGATGGAGCGGGTAGACAGGGTGACACCATAACGGCTAACAGCAGGTTTGTTGGTTTTGAGGTAGACCTGAAGCGATCCAACAACATAAAAGCGGTTATCAATTACATAGGGTTGCAGTTCACGGAGATACAAACGGATTTAACTATTTATTTGTTTCATTCATCGCAAAAGACAGCAGTTGGTACATGGACACTAACATCTGGTGCGGCTACTTCTTTTGATTGGTTATCTGCTACCAGTCCCACAACTGGCAGTAACGAGTTACATTATGTAAATTATAGTCAGAATATAGACTCAGGCGGGATGTATTATATAGGCTATTTTGAAGATGACATTACAGGATCGGCTATTCAAAAGGCTCTTGGGTGCAGCAATGGCAGTTATCCAAATGCGAACTACAAGTGGAGCAAATGGGCGAAGATACGACCTTTTGAAGTTGCTTCGGGCGACCTGGATGGAACGAATATATTTGATATTGAAAAAGTGGGGTATGGTTCAACTAACTACGGACTTAACTTCAGCTTCTCTGTTGAGTCAGATATCACTGAGATGCTTGTCAACCAGAAAGCGCTACTGGTTAATGCTCTTGGTTATCAGTTTGCAAGTGATATGCTCAAAGAGATGCTGTTCAATCCTAATTCACGTATCAACAAACACCAAGATACGGCTACTAAGAACGTCATACAGTATGAGTTTAACGCTCCTGATGACGGGGACACTATCGTTAACAAGCTCAAAGAGGCGAAGAAAGCTGTTGGATTTGATTTGAGCAGAATAAGCCAGGTATTACCGGATAATAACGGGCGTAGGAAACTTAAAACGGGGGCAATGTAATGGAGGGATTAATTGTATTATCAGTTCTTGTCATCGCTATTTTAGTAATGAAGATGATAAACAGAAACAGAGAGAATAAATTTTATAACAAATTGTTAGAGACAAAAAAAGAAGAAGAAAGTATGTCTTTTGAGTCTTGGCTTAAAGAGAGCTGTAAATGAAATAAAATTATAATGATTTATCATAATAAATATATAACAGAGTTGTTTGTAGATGGGGCGTGGTGGTCCGGTCCCAATATTGATGCTAAATCATTCAAAGAGGCTGAAGAGTATATAAATAAAAACGGCATGGGATATTTAAGGGTTTGTGGTAAACTGGGATTTAGTTTTGATACAAATGAATTAAATTAGGGATATAGCGTGAAACTTAAAACGGGGGTAATGTAATGAAAAGTTTAAATAAATGGGATATAATAAATTTCAGGTCAAAGGATGGTGCAAAATTACTTTTATTTTATTTATATGCACATTGTATGATTTTATTTATCAGATCAAGATTGAAAATTTATAAATGGGCTCACTTAACAGAAAATTAGCTAAGGTTCGCAAGTACAAGAACTTCCCGGTTATCTTAAACAGTATCATCAAAGATAACGAATTGGAGATACTTGCTATGAACCGTGATCAGATGTGGGAGGAGGGGATAGTAGACGTGAACAATCCACGTGCTATTTTGGACTATGCCCCTTCGACAGTTAAGCAAAAGAAAAGACGCGCACGTTATAAGCGAACTGATCATATTACACTCAAATGGACAGGTTCATTTCATGATAAGATGAAACTAAAGATAGAACCTGAACAGTTCATCATAACGTCAACAGATGATAAATGGAGCAAGTTTAGTTCAGGCACATGGGGACAGGGTCGGTTTGAGAATGCATTGGGGTTGACAAGTGAGAACAAAGAAGAGTTAAGACAATTAGTTAAATCGGACTTAATAATACAATTCAAAGATGCCATACAAAGTACCTAAAATTTCAATATTTTCTCAGTTGTTAGGAACGGAGAAACGTGTTCAAGAGCTTCAACAGAAGATAGATGAACTGGATTGGCTTGAGTATTCATTTGGACTTGCCAAACGTGTTACGATAGAAGATGAACAGGCTCCCGTTGTTTACACTGGTACGCGGTCAGATTCACTGGATGTACGTCCGTGGCCCGCTGATGTATTTAAAAGTTACGCATTTTGGGACCTGGTGGATAATGCTGAGTTCGACTATGCTGAGAATACAGGTAGACGTAAGTATCCGCAGATAATTCAAGTAGTAGCATTAATTGTTTGTTTAGATAATAAGCTCATATCACAGGGGCAGGATTACAACGTTACGCATTCGGTATGTCGCAATGAGTTGATAGAAAAAATTAACTTTGCTAACATATCCAAAGGGGCTGTCAAGATACTGAACATGATAGAGAATAAGCCGCTTGACGTGTTTGATGGGTATGATGTTGATGATAACCTAATGGAGCCGCGTTCAATGATACGCTTTGAGATTGAGTTAAACTATTTGCAAGATTGTACCGTATGATAGAGATAACATTTCAGAAAGGTTTAAGGCGAACCGTTCTAAAAATGTATGATGATATTGATCAGCTACCTATTGAGCGGTTCAACAAGGCTAATAAGTATTGGATGCTGCATGATAGTATAGGATCTTCTATCCAGGACTTTGATCTGAATCATTTCAATAAGCTGATCTTGCTGGCTGGTGATAAAGAAAAATGTAAAGCTGAGTTGCAGAACTTTCGTATCCTGGTTTACAACATACAGAACGATGTCAGCGTAGAACATCTCAGTTTCGCCTGCCTGGTTCATTCTATCAATGGAGTTGAGAATGATGATACATCAGAAGATGCACTTAACAGGATGCTGAAAGAGCTATCCGATAGAGGTCTAACACAGGATATTCTAAAAAAAAAGTTAATGAGATACGCGAAAAAGTCTACAGCGATTTAGAAGATTTCTTTCCTTCACAGTTCTCTAATCCATTATCACATAAACACTGGCGCGATCAGAAGCAAAAACTGATCTATCAGCTAAAGGGTATCATAGAAGATAAGGATTATTCAGAAGAGATAGACAAAATAGATTTAAGTACTGCGCGAACCATGAAGATAAAGAACTTCTACGGTAATAACAGTGATGAACTGAAATATGATAATGATTTTGAACAGAACTGTATAGTACTTGCGCCGTATATGAATGAGCCTATAAAGTCGCTTTCCACGAAACAATATTTCAATCTCCTTAAATTTGTGAGTGATAAGAATAAGCGCCAAAAGAAATAATTTATATTCATTCTTAATGATTAATGTTTTATATTTACTTATGTTTAATTAAAAATTAAGATTATGAAAGGTGAAAAATTAACAAAAGCTGAAGAATGGATGACCCGCGCCATTGATCAGGAAGAGAAAGGTAAAATGTCAATGATGCAGCGCTGCCTTGATATGGCCGTTGAAGTTGAAAAGGACGGTCTTGATGCTGGAGAATCATGGTAGCACTTTCGTAATCGGGTAGCCCCTTCAGAAATGGAGGGGTTTTTTTATGCTCAGGAAATAAGTTTCGTTTCAAATTTCTAAAGTGTTAATTTTGCTATAAATAGTTAAAGTTTATAGCAGATGGCAGACAACCCAATCAAACATAGCGATATAATTCAACCGGGAAATCCTTTTGATGAAATGATTAAAGGATTAAAGGATGCTATTAAGCTGTTTAAAAGTATGCGTAAGGAGGTGCAGGCCACTGCCCAAGAGCGCATTAAAACATTAGAAAAAACCAATACGTTAACTAAAGAGGGGCAGAAAGTTATAAAACAAGTTGCGGCTGAAACTAAAAAGTTATCTGAGAAAGATAAAGAGCTGTTGCGAATGGAAAAAGCCATCGAAAAAGAGAAGGCTAAATTATCATTAGCAAATAGCAAGCAAGCTCGCGAGTTAGCAGTGTTAAAAGAACAAACACGAAAAGCAACATCTGAGACACGAAATTACGCACGGGCACAGGATGGAGCAAAAAAATCAACTAACACATGGGCAAAGGCAACTGGATCTTTTGCTGCTAAGTTTAACACGCTTGGTAATGTTGCTGCGATGGCTTTGAGTCGAATCGTGCAGAACATTAAACGGGCGATAACACAATTTATATCTCTTGATAAGATAATAAAAAGCAATCAAGAATCATCAGATAGGTTTGATCGTGTTATGGGGCGTATGAAAGGATCATTTGAAGCTCTTAATCGCGCTATAGCCAAGGGAGACTTCACAAATATAGGCAAGATAATGAAGACGGCCGCAGACGCTGCGGAAGATTATGTACGTGCGCTTGATACGTTGGGTGATACACAAAACGCTATAAACATACAAACAGCTAAGACAAGATTAGAAGTTTTTAAGCTACAAGAGATATATAACAATACAAACAGGTCAAATGAAGAGCGTATGGATGCAGCTCTTAAGGCTGAAAAGATGCTTGTTGATTTGCAGGAAGATCAGGAACGTGTTGCTCGTATGAACTATGAAAACGAATATAAACGTATTAAAGATACATTCCAGTTAACAGATCAACAGCTTTCCGTTTATCAAAAGTTCATCGAGAATTACAATCTACTAACAGACGATCAAATAACAGCCCTTGAGGGATTAGAAACACAACAAGACAAGGTTGGTGAAGGTGGAGTTGATTTAACAAAATCAGTACGGACTTATGGTACTGCTGTAGATAATTCAGCAGCTAATATAAACGTTGTATCAGAAGAGACAAAGAAATACAACGCGATGGTTAAAGAGTTATCTCAAACGCTAGGTTTCGATGTAGAGCCTGTAATGAAAACTATCATAGGCACTAACGATGAAGCCAGAACTAAAGTAGTAGAAACAACTATTGCCTATTACGATCAAATAAGAGCAACTCAAAAACTATTAAATGCCAACGCTGCTATTCAGGGTAGTATTTTAAATAAGGTAGATGCTGATAATAAAAATATAGAATCTACAGAAAAAATGCTTGATCTGTTAAAGCAGATAAATGAAGAAAATGGCAGGTTACAAGAAGAGGATCAAGATGCCGTAATGCCTAACCTGCCGGAGAGAGATCAGAAGGGATCGCCAGAAGCAGATAGGTTATCCGCTCAACTTGAAGAGGAAAGGCAACAAAAGCTAAAAGAAGAAGAGGAAACAAAAAAGCGCGAAGCAGAAATAGTCGCACAGGCCGAAAAAGAAAAGCAAGCTAAGATACAAGCTACATTCGATCTTGCCAATCAATTAACAACTACTTTTTCAAGTATATTCGCAGCACAAAAAGAAAAAGAGCTATCCGCCGTTGGAGATAATGCCGAGAAACGCGCCGAGATAGAAAAGAAATATGCCAAACGTGAACAAGCACTTGCGATCAGTCAGGCGGTTATTGACGGTGCTTCCGCTGTCGTTAAAACTTGGAAAAACATGGGTGGCTTTCCGACAGCCCTACCGTTTGCAATAGCACAGACAGCTATCACGGCTGCGCAGATAGGTATAATTGCTTCTCAGAAGTTCGCTGAGGGTGAGGTTGATATTAACGGTCCTTCGCACTCAAGGGGTGGTATATCAGCAGAAATAGAGGGGGGCGAGTCTGTTATCAACAAACGTTCGACCGCTAAGTATAAGAACATTCTTCAGGCTATAAACGCTAACGACTCAGCATCTATAGCAGATGCAGCCATACAGAACGAGGCGTTTCATGATGTGTGGAACAGAACGCGGATGAGGGATGTTTCTGTAATGAATAACAGCGATCCATATATTAAAAAGATGTATGAGATACTAAATAACACTCCTGTTTATGTGCCGGATGGACCAAGAAAAGAGTATTACCCAGGATCGAATAGAACACGAATAATCAATGGCTAAACACTACTACATATCATTTAACTCAGTTGATTTCACGGAGATATTCCCTATTAACAATCCGGTTGCTACCAAGCGAAAGGAGCAGGGCACACAGATATGGCGCGAAGAGATAGACGAGATACGGCTACCCAAAACAACCAACTCAACCATTTACGCTACGTTACATTCTTATTTCATTGATAAGACTAAGTTTGATAATGAGATAGAGATAGAGATATATTCAGGTCTTATCACAACGGGCACATTATACTGGAAAGGGTTATTTTCTATATCAGATACGAATGATAACTTTCAAAATACAGTAGCCGTTCTCAACCCACTTCGCATCAATGATGATTATAGACCCATACTTGCTAAAGCTGAAATGCAATATGAATTAGATGTATTAACAACTATACTGGAAGAGAAACGCATTGGATACTCAGCTAAAGCGACAGTTGGCCCAACATGGACCAACGGATCAATAGGAACAGCATTTACCACGTTTACGGCTTCTGCTGGCACCATCACACAGGCTTCTGGAGGTGCCGGGGCTGGATATGAGGCGTATGTACCGATCAATGTGGCTGTATCGGCTGGCGATATTATACTTGTTCATGTCACTGCATTGACGACCAACACCACACCAACGTTTAATGTTATGCAGGGTGCTGGTGTGTCTATAACAACAGAAGGTGCAAAGGGTATTTACGTTGGAATAATGGGATTTACAATATCAGCAGGTTCTGCCTCGCCACGTCTTTGGCTAGAGTCTCCGCCGGGCGATACAACAAACACTACGTTTACCGTTCGCAGGATAGCGGCGGCGTATGACTTAATAGATGCGGGTGAGCTGTTAATGACCTTTCTGGATAACTATATTAATAGTTTGTTCTTTATGGGATTATCATATGATGTTGTAAGCACGTTTTTTAATAACGATGCACTACCAACGGGTGCGCCATCGACTATATCTACTTTTATAGGAGCTAATGCTAATGGCAACTATGTAACAGAAACGGCTACGAACGAGCTTAAATATACCATTATCGGATTGTTAATAGAGTGGTTTGCGGTGACCGATAAGCCGTCATTCAAACTATCACTGAACGACATCATGTCTCAACTTCGCGAGGTGTTCCAGGTGTATTGGTTCATAGATGCGGATGGTAAGTTTCGCGTTGAGCATGAAAAGTATTTCGTTAAGCAGGTGGATGATTCTACACCTATTGTTTTAGATACAGAAGATGAGATAGATTCACTCACTTTTAAATACAATAAATCAGGTATTGCTTCTACAGAGCAGTTTAGTTGGTCGCAATCGGCTAATCAGGATTTCGTAGGACGTAATATATTATACAATAACTTTGAGACTACAAATAATATCATTGAACATTCAGCCAATTACATAACAACAGATATTAAATATGTAGTAGAAAATATTGATGATGCTTCTAATTCTGGATTGGGGTTGTATCAGTGTAATATTGTGACCGGCATAGCTGGTGATGATCTATATGAGATAGCTATTGCAGCAGGTGCGCTAAGTTCAGCAGATGTATCAAACGCCGCTTTCTCATGGGCTAACCTGCATGAGAAGTATTGGAGCTGGTCACGTATGTCAGAGAATGCAACACTAAATGCAGTAGCCACAACACTTCTATCTTCTATAAGGTTCTTGGAGCAGGATAACGTGCATTTTTTTTATTCGACAGCTATTGATCCTTATACGATGATAACGACACAACTAACAGGAGGCGCACCGATAGAGATACAAAGAGATTTAGAAACAGACTTTGTCACATTAATATTAGGATACGATCCGTATAAATTATGAAAGTTCTTCCGTTCTATACTTCGACAGGTATGCGTGACGCAGAAAGCGTTAATTCGCAAGATGCTTTATTATGTCCCATGCAAAAGTTCTTACCGTTTCAGATACAGCGTGATCATATAGCAGACACATATATACAAGAGGCCAGCTTGGTGGACTGCGATGGAACGTCTTTTAATATATTTAATGCATTTTGGGGATCAGAGGATTTAATAACAGACTGGGAGAACGGACCTAATCCGATACTTAATTATAGTACGTTTAACGATGATGGTGCAGGCAACATTTTAACGGCCATCACCACTGATTCAAGCAATGACCTATGCTATACAGTAGATAACATATCTCTTGCAACGGGCGACTCTATTCTTGTATCTTATGATTTAACATTAAATTCAGGGACAGCTCCAAATATAAGACTTGGTGATGCTTTTGGTGTTAGTTATTCATCATCACAACAGATGGTCAGCGGAACCAATTATGCATATATGACTGCAACAGGTAATAACTCTGGGGTCGTCAAGGTGTTAATAGAAAACGAAGCTGGCAACAATACTGATTTCGCTTGTTCTATATCAGACTCAGGACGGCCTACTATAAACTTAAAAGAGTTTACAAGTTATGACTTTTTTACTTACAACGGTGAGCCATTAGGGTCGTACACCATAAATGGAATGGTAGATTATACAACCCTTCCTTATGGTGTGTATTATCTAAAGCTATCAGATGGTAATACAGATTGGTACTCCGAGTGGTTCTCTGTTCAGAATATACAATCAATTATATCATCAACATGGCAGTCTGATACATATGACACATTTACTGATTCTGGAATGAATGTGATAAGTGCTATATCTACAGGATCATACGCTTTTGCGCGTACTCCAAATTTTAAAATAAAAACTAACGAGAAATTTATATTTACTTATGATCTAACATTAAATTCTGGAGTTACTCCATATATTCGACTAGCAATAGGCGGTAATACCGCCAGTGTTAATTATAATTTATCACTTGGTTTAAATGAGGCTGAGTTGACGGCTACCAGATCAGGGACTAGCGCTTTTTTTGCGCTTTTGGTTTCCGCCGCCTCTAATTTCTCTCTTAGTTCCGTCTCGCTTAGAAGAAAATCAGGCGAATATGTCCACTTAGAGTTCACTAATGCGAAGGACTTTAATCATGGTGATGAATCTATCTATTATGCTGGAGGGTTCACTCAGCAGGCTTATCTGAGGGCTTATGAGAACCTGCCATCACATGAGACCATAGAGACGGGTAATGATAAGAATGGTAATTTCGAAGCTGAAAAGATAGTATCTAAATATACTCGCAGCTTGGTGAGCTATGTATCACGAGCGACTTATAATGCTATGCGACTGTTACCGCTTCATAGTAGTATAAAAATACTCACTGAGACGGGTGTTGAATACACGCCTGCTGTTGGGAATGTCAACGTGGGAATAGACTGGAACACATTTGACACTGGAAGCCTACGTATATCATGGGACGAGGCGGGTCATACATGGACTAATTCAATGGATAATATAATATAAGTTTTTAATTGAAATGAATATGAATTAATTTTGTAATATGGAATCTGGCGTTTTGCATACTAATTTAAAAATATAAAATTATGTCATCTTCTAATGAATTAGCTTACTGGAAATTGGCGATGGGCGGAGTAGACGGGGGTGTTACTATTGATGCCTCTGTTGCCACGGCTACTGCTACTGGCTTAGCGGCACAAATGATACGTGTTCGTTCTGCTGCTACGTTCTCTGTACTAACAGGGGTAAGTGTGTTAACAACGTCATCTATTAATTATCTTGGTACTAATGTGCCTACGGGTGTGGCTGTTCAGCCTGGATTAATATTTTCAGGTTATGGACGTAGATTCACAAGCATACAGATTACCGCCGGGCAGATTACGTACTATTCAAAAGGTGACGACTAAAATATAAAGATATGACACGGATCGTCTGCTGCCCAACACCTACCGGCATGGCTAGCGCGGTAACTACGCTTAACCCATGTGCTGAGGATGTAGGGCAGATACAGAAAATGATATTTTGGCGACGTGGTAACTCTATTCCATCTGTTGCCACTGCTATACTTGAAGCTACGTGGACCGCTTTAATGGTAGCTGACGATGATACAAAAGCCATTGTAAGCCCTCTGTTGGGCAATGTTGAACTACCACCTAGTGAGGCGCGTGAGTTTGGAGGAAGCAATGAAACGAGATACGGCAAGACTATCCGTAAAGGAGGACACGCGCCAACCGTTACAGCTTCGATGTACCAGGAAGATCAGGACGTGATAGCTGCCTTAAAAGCGTTAGCCTGTGAGTCGCTTGATGTACTCTTTATCAATGAATCCAATCAGCTTATCTATGATAATATAGGAGGTGTCGTTTATGGCTTTCCTATTGTTGATAAGTCTTTTAACATTTCAGATAAGGGACTCGGCGGTCAAGATGATGCTGATGTAAATATAATGACGTTTAACTTAAAACCTAATTGGTCATGAGCTTAGAAATTAGTGCAGAAACAAGTTTTGCTTTGGATTTGACAAATGCCATACAATACGGCCCAGAGCTTCATACAGATGCTAACGCAGCAAGCGATCCAAACGGTAACGAGGCTGATGCTACTACGGGATGGACACCAACATCATTAACTGGAACTGGGAGCAATGTTTTTGAATCTCAAAGTTCTGTTGTTAATACAGGGACTTATGCGCTTTATGCTGATTGTAATGACACTCCAACGGGGGGCGCAAGGTTTAGTAAAACGTTTACTGTAGAAAACGGATCAAATTATAAAGTGACATTCAAATGGAGACATGTAGGTGTGGGCGCAAATTGGAACGTTGCAATAAATAGCATTGGCGTTTTAGCAATAACAAATACACAAACAATATTTGAATCATTTTCACATGAATTTACGGCAACTTCAACATCAGCAACCGTTCAATTTGGGGAGAGTAATCCAAGTAATGATGGTGGTATTTATGTTGATAATTTATCATTCAGAAAAATATTATAGTGGGATACTCTGTTACAGAATCAAATTTATCTTATCAAGTTTCTGATAGTTCGGAATCTTATCAAGTTTCTGAATATGATTCGGCTCTAAATGATTTCTCTTCGTTAATGTCATTTTGGAGCGATACTTTTGATTTTACTAATAATGTACTTACCGATAAATCGGGTAATAATAATGATGTTCCATTGGTAGCCAGCAATTGCGTGAATTTTATTAACGATGTTACTATAACATTAAGTATTCCGCAAGTTGGATCGTCTATTTCTGAGCTTAACGAATCTTCAGGAGATACAACGGGTATAAGCGTTAATGGTGCCGGGCATATAGCGATAGACCAAAGTGAACTGACTAATGTAAAAATATGGCAATTTAAATTAGACACGGGGGATGAATTTTTCTTAACTGGTGGCATAAATAATTATGTATTCTGTGATTCATCTCTTTATGGTACTTTAGGCGGTACGGAAGATACAGATTGGGAATGGGAAACGACAAATAGTTATTTCAGAAATCTTCAGTATGGATATTCGCTAAATGTACCATTATTTAATTTGGTTCCCGTTTCGGTTTTGAATTGGCCTTCTTACTGGTTTAATGGTCAATTTGCAAGAACAGATGCAGATACTATAACTTATACTGGTATAAATGGCGCGGGAAGTAATTCATATTTTGAATACCAAAGTATTTTGAGGGTTGGGCAAACTTATGAAATAAAATTAACCGTATCGGAATCAACTGAAAATTTTGAATATAACAGCTTACAATTAATTTATACAAATACATCCGCAAAAATTTATGATAATGATGGCGCTGAGTTGTATAAGAATGGCGAACATATTATCACAATAACTTGTAACAATCTTACCAGAATAACTTTTAGGATGAGTGATTCGGGTAAAGATTATTCTGGGAGGTCTCTAAAATGTTATGTTAATTATTGCAAAGAGATAGATTCATCCCTATTGATTCCGGCTTATGATACATCTTATGATACGGCGGGTAACGCCTTAACAGTTGCCGGTTCTACTTCAAGACATAATGGTTGTGAAGTGCAATTGGATTTCTCCGGGATAACCGGCGTAACAGATGCTAACGGAGATTCCTATGCTCCACCCTCTGATTATACGTTCAGCGATTCATTGACGAATCCAATGTTTAAAAGGATTGCTTATGATAACGATCTAAATGAAATAGAAAGTGATTATATAATATTTACTGAATTTTTGAATGGTACTAATTTAAGTGAAGTTTTGACCTTACTAAAAGAAAAAAACATGCTAATAAGGCGGTTTTCTTCTAAGGAATCTAATGATATTTTTGTTATTCAAAAGTATGATGCAAATTATGATTTAGTTACAATATTTAGCAAGGTGGGATACAATTCATTATATTCTATTGCACAGTTTAATTTAGTTACTAATACAAAACAATTACCAGTAAGTATAGATTATGATGATGTTTACCCCATTAATCATTATTCTGACCGAATTGGACCTTATTATTTAAGCGGAATAGGTTGGATTGGTGGGGGGCATCAATCACCGAATACTAATACACCGGATGCAAATTGGGAGGAAATAATGTCAGCAGATGATACGGAAGAAACCGTAACCGTTGCGGATAGCTCTTTCTTCCCGGATCCGCCAGATGGTAAAGTAAGGCTTTGCACTCAAAAATATTGGACTGGGAGCGCATACGCTTCTGCGGCACATAATAAATATACAAAATCAGGCAATGTTTTTGTGCTTACGAATCTAAATGATGATTATGGGATTGATTTGAGTAACGTGGTTAGCACCGTAGGTGATCCTAATCCGCCATATCAAACGTACCAATATCAGACGGCGCACGAGGAAAGCAAAACCATTAACCCAGATGTTGCAACGTGGACAGCATGTAATTCAGTAACTGTTAAGGTGTCAAATAATATAGAAGATTATACCCAAACAAATAAAGATACACTCGTGGGGGTTACGATAATTGATGAAACTGTTAATTATAAAATAACTCAGGAAGCCCCCAATGTGTCTATAAATTATTCAGGAGCGTTCTTAGGTAATGGAACGATTACTTTATATTATGGATTACAGGGTATTGACATGGCAGTCGACGGGGCAGATGGCAGAATATATTTTGCACATGGCCAGGATGATTCAATGCAAACAGATGCAGATCTCAATAGTGGGACGCGATCATCTTATCCATGTGAAAAAGTTGTAAAGATATATGATGTTACAGACAATGATTCTGCCCACGGAGTAACATTTATGGATTTAAGTTACGGCACACCGGCAGCAGAGGAGGCAACTAATCCTTACTGGAGTACAACAGGTGGAAAGGTATATTTTAGAAACATTGACGGAGGCGTGGTTAAGATAAGCGGCGATATGGTAACATGGAGGGGGGGCATGGGAATATTGAAGAACTACGCATCTACTCAATATGTTATCGCTTATTATTCTTATGAAAACGGCGCTCTTTATTTTATTGTAGATTTCACAGACAGCTTAACATTTGGAAGCATAAATGAAGTTTTTGAAGAGGTTTCCGGGCGGGTATGTGAGGTTGTTTATAAAGATGGTGGAATTTCGATTGCTGACAGTCCAGGAGACTCCTTTACCATACCTAATACAGGATTGGATTTAACAGCTACGGCTTCAGGAAATATAAAATTTAAAATAACATAAATGACACGTTCACCAGCAAACCAAGACATATACTACTATAACAATGATAGTAGAACGAAAAGATAGTTAATTATGGAAATAGACATAACAAAACAAGCTGATTTCAACGTCAAATACAAGAACAACTCTGAATTTGATTTGAGTGTCAATGTGACCAAAAGCGGAGTAGCTTATGATATGTCTGGCAAAACGATCAGAGCTATGGTTAAAGCTAACCGTAATTATCAGTCTTATCTTTATCTTATGTCGTCCGGCTCAGAGATAACTATTTCAACAGCTAACCTGACATTCTCAAAAGTGATGAACATAAAACAGGATACCGTTTACATAGATATATATAACGAAACTGATCAGGATTATATCGGAGGGGGACTGATCAAGGTGAAAAGAAACATAACCACATGAGAGGACTATTAAACATAGCTAAATATTTATCAGCTATTGGAGTGATAGCAACAGCCGCTCTATGGTTAGACGCTCGCTTCGATAACCAAGCAGACAGCAACGAGGCGATGATAGACAGCTTAGAGATAGTCAAGCGTGATATATCATATAACAGCATTCACTTATCACAGATAGACGCTGACATACAGGGTATACAGGATACGTTAGATGATTTTGAAAACGAACACAAAAAACAGGGAGAGCAGATAAATACAATAGTATGGGGAATAAAGAATCAGGATCATTTCACTCCTGAAGATTTTGAGGGTATCATAGATGAGATGTTAAAAAAAAACAATATGTGGACTCCCTACGTCTACGAATGAAGAACCACGTGGGCGAGGTTGAATTTATACCAATAGAATAATGGAAAAGCGCACTCACTTAGATCCGAAGAACTGCCCCGGAGTATCTTACTTTAATAAGAAAGAAGAGAATGAAGATGACCGTTTAAAACGGGTGCTGGGTGAGGTGCTGGGTGATGTGCCTAAGTATATGCTTATCGCTGGTGAGAATCGTATCTGGTTATGGCTTATATCTCTATTATTGATCAGTGATACTGGTGTTCTTATATGGGGTATTTCATTAATTGTAAAAATGGTGCCATGACTATCAATGAGCGATTTGATAAATTTGTAGAAATCATTCTAAACCATGAAGGTGGACTAGTCAATGATCCTGATGACTATGGCGGGTTGACCAAATACGGTATCACACAAAGACGCTATCCTGATCTGGATATTAAATATCTGACCAAAGAGAAAGCCAAATCTATTTATTACAGCGATTTCTTTTTACAGCTTAATCTTCATTATATACGTAATGATGAACTGGCACTACACCTGTTTGACATGGGTGTCAATGCGGGACGCAAAAACGCCGTCAAGCTCTTGCAGAAGCTACTCAAAGAATGCAAGGTAGATGGTTCTATCGGGCCTGTCACCGGCATGGCTACGAACGCAGCTGAGGTAACTACTAATATGGTTGAGGCGTATAAGGCTAAACGCATAGAGTACTACTATAAAGTTTCATTAAGGGGCAACAATAGCAAGTTTTTAAAAGGGTGGGTTAATAGGGTTAACAATACGTAATCAAGAAACGTAATGAGATACTTTGCTATATTATATTTTATTGTCTGCATGATCGCAGGTGCTGCTTCAGACTCGTTAGCGCACATGAACTATACTGAGTTGGCTGTATGGTTAGACCTATTAGAGAAGCTAATGCTAATATCCGGTGCTGTTATTTTCAAAATAGATTATCGTAAGATAGTGCCATATATTTTAGTAGCATTAATGATGTACGTCGTCGGGTTTGATTATATCTATAATTGGATTCATGAACTGCCGTGGGATTATCACGGATCAGTCAAGGCGTGGGATTTGTTTCTTGCTAAGATACCTACGCATGGACTTGTATTTATCAGGGTTATTCTATTGACTTTCGGAGTAAGTTTATCAATACGATACTTATGAAAAAGATTTGGATATATATATCTATGGCTGCAATAGGCATAGCAATAGGCATTCTTATAGGCGCTAAGTTCATCGTAAAAGAGACGGCTAAAGTGGAGTACACTATAAAGAAGATCAAGAACAAAAAGATACAGGGCAACGTACAGATTACAACGTCAGATCCAGAGGCTCTCATAAAGCAGATCGAAGCGTTACAGAAGAAACTTTTAGAGTTGAAAAATAAATGAATGTAGATCCTAATAAGGACAGTTGGCTATCAAAAAATGTTCGTCCTATTGTAATGCTTATAGCGTTCTCTACAATATCTATTGTTATTATATTTAATATTGAAGTACTCGAATGGCTGCTTAAATCATATGTTGGTTGGACTGGTGTAATGGTCACGTTTTACTTTGGGATTCGTGAGGTAATAAAATACGTTGCCAGAAAGAAGTAATTTATATTCATTCTTAAATATATTTTTTGTAATTTTATAACTCATAATTATGAATTAGTTATAACTAAAAATTTACACAATGGAAGAAGAATTTGGAATTGACGTATTAAAAGACATCTGCCTGACATTATCACAGGTAGCTATCAAATTGGAGGAGGCAACTGATCCCGATTCAGCTAAGGGCGAAAAGATCGCATTGACTGAGGGTGTTGCTTTGCTTGTTTTTCTTGTGCCAAAAGCTATCTCTTATGCCGGACAGGTTGGGCAGATCAAAGATGAGTTTCTGGACCTTGACACGGATGAGCTTGGTGAGCTGAAGGATTATATTGCCGAGAAGCTGGACCTTGAAAATGACAAAATAGAAGCACTCGTAGAGGCTGGTCTCGACTGGCTCGATGCTACGTATGATCTTATCCAGGCCGTCAGGGATTTGAAATAACCGGTCGCTCTGATCAGAGTTGTTGCCCCGTTCTTAATTGAGCGGGGTTTTTTTATTTGTAATCTCTATAAATAAGCGTTATGAGTGAAAATAATCACAAATAATAGTATTAATTATATTATAAGTATTATATTTACATAAAGAATTAAACTATGAAACTTAATACGACAATTCACATTCCCGAAGAAATGAAGAGGGATTTAAAATCAATGGCGGCTAAAGATGGATTAACCATGAATGGTGCTATTATATATGCAATAGCTGCTTATTTATCAAATAAAAAAACACAACAGCCATGAACCACATGACTTATTTCTACCAGCCCGATGCACCCTGGTTTGATAATGAAAAGCCAGTTATAACCTGTTCAAACTGTCACGAGCCGTTAACTGAGGGTGAACTTGATGATCCTATTAAGATACGCGGGGTGTTTTACTGCGACTATTGTTGCTCAGAGATAACACGTTTAGGCTTCAGGTGCCGCAAGGTTAATGAGATGACCAAAGAGTTGGTAGCTGAAGTTGATAAGCGTAATTATCAGATAGCATGGGAGCAGATGTGTGATAAATTTGGACGAGTTAAACACATATAGAAACCATGAAAACGAAAATCACCTACAAAGACATCATGTCATTCAATCCATGCTACGATCCTAAAGAGCTTTGTAAAATCGACACAAAGAAATCTCTAACCATACCGGAGTTTATCACCCAGTATCGAGATAAGGTGAAAAACAAAGAGGATATTATCTGGGTTGTCTGTCGAAATGAATATATGACTGATAAGGATTTGAGATTGTTCGCTGTCTGGTGTGCGCGTGAAGCATTAAAGTTAGTTGATGCTGACCCTCGAAGTATTGAGGCTTGCGATGTAGCCGAGAGGTTCGCTAATGGTGAAGCTACCAAAGAAGAACTTATTGCTGCCGGGGATGCTGCCGGGGCTGCTGGGGATGCTGCTTGGGCTACTGCTAGGGCTGCTAGGGATGCTGCTAGGGGTGCCGCTAGGGGTGCTGGGGATGCTCAGATAGACCAACTACTAACTTATTTTAAATAGAAACCGTGAAATATAAACTACCAAAACCAGAAGATTATCCTGAGATTAAGGATTACGCATTTAAACTATCTAAGGCATATGTAACCTTATACGGAGACACTATAATGATGCTAATCAATATCAGATTAGGATTAGATGCTCTCAGCACAGGTGATGAATTTGATCGTGAGTGGGCGATTAAGAATATGCAGAAACTTATTGATAAATACGAAATTTAATAACCATGAAATACTCAGGCAATTTATACGGCAGAGTTGGGAGCAAAACATTCGACACTGGGCGAACCTCAAAGGATTGGGATGATTTACTTAATTCTCTACAGGACTTGGTAACCTATCTTAAACCAACTAAAGAGTTAATGAACGATGAGTTCAGGGCTATACTAATCAAAGCAGAGTCGGCTATCAAGAAAGCAACCGAGTAATTTATAATCAATCTTAACTTATTAATTTATATATTTAAAATAAAAACCATGAAGACTTATACGATATTATATTGGACTAGGAATCTTAGGAGACAAGAATATATTGATGCGGAAAATCTCGAACTAGCGCTTATATCTTTTATTGAAAAGTATGACGAACATGATATTATAAGAGTAACGGAGGAGGAAGACGACTAGAAATGAAACTTTAATTTAATAATAAAAACCATGAAAACAACAGAAGACACCACAGAATACATCTGTCCATATTGTGACTATGAGATGCTAGACGGTGAAGAAGATGATTGTGGCGATTGCGGATGTCCGTCATGTAGACATATAATCGACTGGGAAGATTTTAATTGATAGACCAATATTGGTGAACTAAATATAATACGATGAAAATTAAAAGAACAGCGACAAGAGAACCGGTACCGGCTGGCGTATTTCCGGCAAGGTGTTATAAGATTATGCACTTTGGGACTGTACCTGATACGTACATGGGAGAACAAAAAATGATTAACAAGCTACGCATTGACTGGGAACTACCAACAGAGACAAAGGTGTTTGACCCGGATAAAGGAGAGCAACCTCTATCCATCTCTAAGGACTACACAGCTTCCTTTAATGAGAAGAGCAACTTGTATAAAGACCTTGCATCTTGGTTGGGTGACCTGAGTAAATATGATGAATTTGAGCTGAACCAGATTCTTGGACGTGATTGTATGTTGAATATACAGCATAAGATATCTGGTTCAGGTAACGTATATGCTTATATTGCCGCTATCATGCCAATGCCTAAAAACATGGAATGTCCACCGGCTGTTAATCCTCAGTTCATATGGGATTATGAGAATCATTTCGATCTCGGTATTCTTGAAAATATGCATGAATATTTTCGTGATATCATCAAATCATCTTTTGAGTATAAAGAAAAGATGAATCCTGTTGATCTACCAGAGGCCCCCATGCCCGAAGCAGATGACGAACCCCCTGTATTGGATGGTTTTGATTTATGATAATCAAGAAAGACGATACTAACGACGACCGGGTGATCTACCTTAAGATGCTGTTTGAGATAGGCCGATTTGATGACTATACAAGAGATGTGTTTTTGTCAGATATTGATAATGTTGGAATAGATAAGGTCATTGAAAACGTTAAACTCAACCTACCTGATGGTTTCACATCCGGTCGTTATAGTCAAACAGATATACAATATAGGTTAGATTTAAAAGGATGTTAATCATACCTGGAATATTAGAGAGTTATCGCAGCCTGAAGGACAGGACTCTAAAGTTAGTATTTGAAACTAACGAGCCAAATCCCGATCAGATGGCAGATATACAAAAATCTATCATGAATGCCGGTTTTTTGGCTTTCAATGTAGATCCATTTTCAAGCTCACAGGAGAAGTTTTTAACTGAGATGGAGGTGGACTATGACGACCCTAAAAAGACTCCATCTAAACGGCTCAGGGGTGTTCTGTATCGTAATTACGAGCAGGACAACAAGGGGTATAAAACGTTTGAGGATTATTATCGCTCACAGATGGAGGTATTAATTGTTCATTTTAAAGGTAAACTTGAGTAATCATAAATAAAACTTTGTAGTTATTAGCAAGAAATGATGAAAACATATTAATGATAAAGAGATGGATAAATTATTTTATATACTATATGCGTTTGCGTTAATTGGTGAATTAACCCATTTCGCTTACCCAAAGGATAGACTAATTCAAGTTGCAAAACTTAAAAAACAAACAAAAGATAAAAATGTTGATGAGTGGCCTAAAGATATTCGCGGTACTATTGCACAATCATTAATATATATGCTACTTACACTTATTGGGCTATTCACATTTCAATGGTATGCTTTCGTTGTAATTTTATTATTTTCGGCCATACCTAAACGTACGTGGTGGTGGATTAGAATAGACGCTTTAATTTCCGCTTTGATAATATTATTTATTGTAATAAATAAATTTCATTTCCATTATACCCCATTTTAATTGAACACTATGTATGATACATTATATTAAATTTCTACAAAACATATTAATGATTAAATTAAATTTTGTATATTGTAATAATTGTTTTCATAGATGGTTAGTTTTATGGTTGGTTTAAGCATCCTGGTCGCCCGATCGGGATGCTTTTTTCATGTAATTCAATAATTTTTAGTAAATTGTAACCAAAAATAATAGATATGGAATGCAAGAGATGTAAATCAGAGAATATTTATAAGAACGGGAAGGCTAAAAAATCAGGTAAACAGAAATATTGTTGTAAAGATTGCGGATATAACTTTGAAGAGGGAATGCCTAGTAAATCTAATTTTGGTATGTCGCTCGATGAGTTTCGCGATAAGCACGATGTTGAGTTTATCATAACAAAAACGCTCATTAAATTGGATAAAAATATGGTTTACGAAAAATCAGATATTGTTAAGATGTCGGGATTACCTTATGGTGCCCAAGGATTAACAAACATATTAGAATCTAAGAAAGAATATTATGGTAAAATATCAGGTAAGGTTTATTATTCGCATCCTGATACTATTAAGATGTTAAAAGAACAAGCTAAACTTAACTGATATGGCACAAAATATTAATGAGTTTTTAAGCGATCAGTCCGAACAGGTAACACAGCTCAAAGCACAGCTACTAGAAAAGGACAGGATTCTTGATAGTTACAAAAAGAATCACGGTAACCTTGAGATATTTTTCAATTCTCTTTTATCATCTGTTGCTGAAATTAAGCCAGAGAGGATTATTTATAAATCAGATCCCAGTAAGGGTAAAGCGACCGTTGAGGCGGTGATGCAGATAACCGATGCACATATGGGGGCTGTTCAGGAAGCTAACGAGATAGAGGGGTTTAATGAATATAATCCCGATATATGCAGAAGCAGGCAGTTAGATTTTGTGGGTAGGTTCTGTAAATATATTGATAGGCAGCGATTGAGCCAGAACATAAATACGGTATATGTTTTAGATACTGGCGATAACATATCTGGTGACATACATCAGGAATTACAGATCACAAACGCTTTTCCCGTCACCGTTCAGATAGTGGAGGCTGCCAAGGTCAAGGCAGAACAACTATCTGTTCTTTGTCAGAACTTTGAACGTGTGGTGGTGTATTTTATCGGTGCTGATAATCATGGCAGGTTGACGCGCAAGCCACAAGCCAAGCAAGAAGGATATAATTCGCTTAATTATCTGGTTGGTATATTAACACAGGCTTATACTAAAAAGTTTCCTAATCTTGAGTTTAACATCTATCCTATGCACGAAAAGGTTGTCACGTGCTTAAATCGCAACTACTTGATTGCGCATGGTCACGGTATCCGTGCGTGGATGGGTATCCCGTGGTACAGCGTAGAGAGACGTTCATCTAAAGAGGCTCAAGCGCGAATGCAGCTTATAATGGATCAAAAGATGAAAATGGCTGAAATAGGATTTCATAAGATGATAGCAGGACATTTTCATACAGATATAGATACAGACCTGTATTCGTTTGGCCCCAGTGTTCAGGGTACAGATGCCTATGACCATCAGTCTGGCAGATACTCAAAGCCCGGACAGGTTGGTTGGCTTATTCATGAGAAATATGGCGAATTTGGAAGGATAGATTTTAAGCTATGAGTCACGCGCACTCAAAAACATTCTATTGTAAAGTATGCAACTGGTCGGGTATGTTTCCAGAGTATCGCAACACTGAGAAGAAAGATGGTGTAGTAACTGTATTAGCATCTATTCCTATATGCCCGGATTGTAATAATGATATTCCGTTAAAAAATATTCAATAAATTTGTTTGTTTAAATAAAATTAAATACATTTGTATATGGATTTTAATAAAGAGATCAAAGATAAAGGACTCAAAAAGTCTTGGGTAGCTAAACAGATCGGAATTAGTAATGTGCTTTTCAGTTACTATTTAACAGGCACTAGATCCATGCCTGAACACATAGAGAAAAGATTAAAAGATTTTTTCGCGTAATATATTTTTTGACTGCATTATTAAATATTTTTAAACATGACTGAATACTTTTCACATGATTATAACGCCAGAGAAGATGAAAAAATATTGGATCTGATGGGTGAAATGGGATGGGCTGGATATGGATTGTTCTGGGGATTAGTCGAACTTCTTTACAAAAATAACGGTAAGATGCGAACGCAATACGAGCGCATTGCGTTCGCATTAAACTCGCATCCAGATTCAGTTAAAAATATAATTGAAAACTTTGAATTATTTATTGTAAAAAATGGATTCTTTTCAAGCAAGAGCGTAAATATAAGATTAAAAAAACGTTCTGAAAAAAGCGATAAGGCGCGAGCAAACGCATATAAACGTTGGGATAAAGAAGATGCAAACGCAATGCGTCCGCAATGCGACCGTAATGCTAAAAAGGAAAGTAAAGTAAAGGAAAGTAAAGTAAAAGAAAATATATATAGATCATTTGTACATTTGTCAATAACTAATGATGAAGTTGAAAAGTTAAAGGTTCCTGGATATACGATGCAACAAATTGATTCTATATTAGATTCGATTGAAAATTATAAGGATAATAAAAAATATACTTCATTATATTTAACAGCTAAAAAATGGTTAGTTAAAGAACCTATAACATCAAATAAAAAATGGTAGAAGGCAAAATACCACCGCAGGCTATTGATATAGAAAAAGCGTTTCTTGGTTCGCTGTTATTAGAGGGGGACAAGGTCGAAGAAGTTAAAACCATTCTGCCTGCTGAGGCTTTTTATAACAACAGTCATAGGTTGATTTATGAAAGCATGGTGGATATAAATAAAACAGGCGGTAATGTAGACATGCTAACCGTCATAAATAACCTTGGGGATAAATTACCTTCTGTTGGTGGTGCAGCATATATAGCAGATTTAACTTCACGTGTTGGGTCTGCTATGCACATTAAATATCATCTATCTATTATTTATGATAAATGGGTATCGCGTGAATGTATCAAACTTGGCTCTCAGTTAGTAGATGATGCTTATGATGCAGATGATATTCTTGATACGCTGCAAGATGTTCGCAATGCTATGGACGCGCGTATTCTTTCATATCTTGGCATTAATTCAACGGGTATTTCTGTTATTGACGCTGCAAACAAAAGTCTTGATGATTATTATAAGCGTGAACAGGCGCGTAAAGACGGCAAGTTTTCAGGTATCCCGTCAACATTTAAAAAGCTAAATTTAAAAACTGGTGGATTTAATAAAGAGCAGCTTATCATATTAGCTGGCCGTCCTGGCATGGGTAAAACCTCACTGGCAATATCATTTATGATAACAGCAGCATCTTATAAGTTTAAATGTGCTTTCTTTTCACTTGAGATGACGTCAGAACGATTGATGGACAAAGTTATTTGTTCGCTAGCTAACATCAACCATTCGGATTATAAGCGCGGTAATCTATTGGATGATCAGAAGAAAAAGGCTGATCAATGTCTGGACATCATAAATAAATGGGATGTCACATTTAATGATACCATGTTAACCAGCATAGAGCAGATACATGCTAATTGCAGAACAATAAAAGACAGACATGGATTAGATATTGTATTTATTGATTATCTTCAGTTGATGCGAACAAATGAAAAAACAGGTAACAGGGAACAGGAGATTTCTACAATGTCGCGCAAGGCAAAAATGATGGCTGTCGATTTACAGGTGCCGGTCATATTAATGAGTCAATTAAACAGAGGAGTTGAAAGTCGCTCTGATAAGCGACCCGGATTAGCTGATTTACGCGAGTCCGGAGCTATTGAGCAGGACGCAGATATAGTTCTTTTTATTTACCGTGATGTAGTATATAATGCAGCAACACCATCACCTGAGATATGTGAGATGATAGTGGGTAAACATCGCGAGGGAGAAACCGGGACTTTTGAGTTTATCAGTAATGAGTCGCTGACCAGGTTCACAGATGATAAGGAGGTGCCTGACATTGATATGTATTCACCAGAGAGCAAACCGTTTTGAAACTACCTATGCACATAGAAGCGCAGTCGACGTATTACGTAAAACGTATAATGCAAAATATGAAAAAAGAAGAGAATAGAAATGATATTATAAAAATTGATATACCCAGAATAAAACATTTGCTATGAAAGAACTAATTAAAAGACATTATGATGCTATTGTTAGGCGCGGACTGATAAACCCAGATACATCACTGGATGAGTTTCGTGAGAAGCTACGAGAGGAGATTGAAGAGATGTGGCTGGATGATAAATATGAAGATGTGGTTGACGGCAACATGGCTCAGGAGGCTATGGATGTGGTCGGTGTTATATTCAATATGCTTATCCATTGCGGATTCGATATTGAGGCTGAGTTCAAATACAATGTTGAACACCAGGAGGCCCGTATTTAAATTGATTCTTAATATGTTAAGTTATATATTGCAGTATGGAATACACTGATTTTTTAGAAACCAAAAAGCATACTTCAAGTGATTTTGGTATATCTGCAAAATGGATGCCAAAAAATATGTTTGATTTTCAAAAATATGTAACTGAGTATGCATCAAAAAAAGGGAGGGCGGCTATTTTTCTGGATACCGGATTAGGAAAAACAATAATAGAATTAACGTTAGCTGTTAATTATATTAGAGAAACAAATAAACCCGTTTTGATAATAACACCTTTAGCGGTTGCATTTCAATTTATTCGAGAAGCTGAAAAATTTGGGATTGGAGATATAATGTATTCAAAGGACGGTAAATACACTACTAAAATAGTTATATGTAATTACGAGCGATTAGATAAGTTTAACTATAATGATTTTGATTGCGTCATATTGGATGAATCATCCATACTAAAAAACTTTCAAGGAGCAATAAAAAATCAGGTTACAACATTCCTGAAAAAAGTAAAGTATCGTTATCTTTTCACAGCTACTCCATCCCCAAATGATTTTATAGAATTAGGAACAAGTTCTGAGGCTTTAGGGTACATGGGGTATACTGATATGCTTACCAAATTCTTTACCAATAATGAAGATACAATAAGCCCTCAGAATATAGGTACACAATGGATATTAAAAGGACATGCCAAACATGATTTTTTCAAATGGGTTTCTTCTTGGTCAATATCAATGCGTAAACCTTCAGATTTAGGTTTTTCTGATGATTTGCATAAGTTACCCAGACTGATACAGAAATATCATCCCGTAAAAAATGAAAAGAACATGGTTATAGAAGGTCAGATTATGTTATTTAACGCCATAGCCAGGAGACTTACAGAAGTTAGGGAAGAACAAAGATTGACTATTGATAAAAGATGTGAAAAAGCTGTTGAACTAACAGAAGGACACGATACATCTGTTTATTGGTGTAATCTCAATAAGGAGGGGGAACTATTAAAACAATTAGACCCTCAATCCTATGAAATAAGAGGTAGTATGGACCTGGACAAAAAAGAAGAATTACTTTTAGCATTCAGTCGTGGTGAAATTAAACGATTAATAACAAAGCCAAAAATTACAGCTTTTGGATTGAATTGGCAGCACTGCAATCATACTGTATTTTTCCCAACGTTTTCTTACGAACAATATTACCAGGCTATCCGTAGATTTTGGAGGTTTGGACAAACGAAAGAAGTAATTGTCGATCTTGTTTATTCAGATGGTCAGAAAAGGGTATTGGATGGATTGCTCGCAAAAACAGAAAAGGCCAATGAGTTATTTGATCGATTGAATAGTAATCTTAATTCTAAGTTTGAATATAAAGTAAATGGATTTGATAAAGAAATAACCTTACCTAAATTTCTATGATAAAAGAACAAAAAGTAACAGATGAATACGCTATCTATTTAAGCGATTGCATGTATGTTCTGCCAACCATGGCAGATGGATCAATTGATCTTAGCGTATATAGTCCGCCATTTGCAGGGCTGTATAATTATTCAAGTTCTGAAAATGATTTCTCAAACTGTGAAACGAGGGAACAATTTTTAGATCAATATGAATATCTAATAAAAGAAATTGCAAGGCTTACTAAACCAGGAAGGATCACGGCCGTTCATTGTACGGATATTCATAACAAAGATGGTTCTATGTGGGATTTCCCCAATGAGGTAATAAAGCTACATGAAAAGTATGGATTCAAATATCGTAACCGAATTACCATATGGAAAGAACCGCTAAAAGTAAGGATGAGAACTATGGTACGTTCATTAATGCACAAGTTAATAGTAGAAGATTCGACTGAATGCTTCACCGCAATGCCTGACTATATTTTGATATTCAAAAAGAACGGTGAAAATCTTGTGCCCGTAACTCATGAATTTGGGTTAAAATATTATGCGGGTGCAACCCCAGTTCTTCCTGATATGGTTGAAAAATATGGAAGCATTGAAGACTTGCGTATAAAATATGCAGGATGGAAGGACCCTAAAACAAACAAATTAAGCCATATAATATGGCAGCGTTATGCCTCTTCGGTGTGGGATGATATACGAATAGATAATGTTTTACAGTATAAAGAGAGCAAAGACGAAGATGATGAAAAGCATGTCCACCCACTTCAATTAGATGTAATAGATAGAATAGTTGAGCTTTATTCAAATCCTAATGAGGTTATATTAACTCCATTTATGGGAGTTGGATCAGAAGTTTATTCCCCTGTTAGCTACGGACGTAAAGCAATAGGAATAGAATTAAAAGAAAGCTATTATAAACAAGCTATTAAAAATTTAATGGATGTAAGAAATAGATTTGCAGATTCACAGCAAAAAATATTCTAATGCAACCACACACTAAAATATACATGAAATACTTCGGCTATGGGATAGATGAAATAGAAAATTTAATGGGGTTATGTAGAAAGGATCATGAACGCGCTCACAATGATCCTGAATATAATGAGCAGTTAAAGCAGATACATTTAAGATTCATAAAAGACTTTAAGCCATGAAACATCTATTCAGAATAGTCTCAAGTATTATCGTTGCTGCTTTAGCTGTATTCGCACTGTCGCGTACTTACTCTTGGTTTTGGATACTCGCTGAGTGTATCGGGTGGTTAGTGTTATGTTATCTCATCATAGCGATAGATGAGGCTAAGGAGATGGATGATGAAGAAATGGAGATGTAATTTAGTTTCATTCTTAATAAAATTAAACCTATATTTAACAAATGATAAAAATAAGAAGCATACGAATATTAGATAGCAGCTTCAAAGCACTTGTTATAAAATATCCAGATGACTTACGATTTACAAGTTCTGATCTTGTTGAGAAGTTTATAAATAACGAGCGTGAGAAATGGACAAACGTTTTTGAGCAGGACGTGACTATTGATATTGACTACATGGAGATTCCTCAAAGTGTCAACGTGCTATCAATATGTACTCACACTGCCGAAGAGATGGGTATAACACTAAAAGCTATCTTTGGTAAGACAAAGCAGACAGATGTAGTACGCGCTAAGATGTATGCAGTGAATATCATGTTAGACTCTGGTATTCCGGTTTCACACATAGAAGAGCAGACACCGTTTAAGAATAGGATATATTACTACTATCAAAATACTCTCAGTGGTTTGATAGATACAGATCCCAAAGTCGATGCTGAATATAAAGATGTATTCGATAAAGTAATGACTAAAATAAAAGACAATGAGTAACTACTATTATTGGAATATAACGTCTTCAGGCAAATGGCTACTTCATAACACGTATGGAGATGGTCGCGGTGATCTCATTTGGCGAATGGCTATCTATGCACTCATAACCGGCGATGCTGATGTGATAAAAGCGTGTATCAAGTTGCTCAATGAGCGCAAACGTTGGCCAGACGGTCTGAAGGAAGATTCGGATAGTAAAAACTATTTCGATTATTATTGGCATAAGCTATTGCATAAACTTGGATTCACAGATTCACATAAGTACAGGCATCAAAAGTCTATCACACGAGATCCATATATCATGTTAACTTGTGCTATCTTCTGGTATCAGTATGAAATGATCAGGGATTTAAAAATACCGTTTTGGATCAATAGACCAGGGCTGTACTTCTGGAAGAAATATCTTGAAACGAGCAATCCAATGTATAAGCGTATGTATGAATTTTTTAATATGCTGTATTTTAAAAAGCCTGCCTTTGTCAAGTCTTTGTTAGCATGGGAGGCTTTCATTGCTCGATCAGATAAAGTGAAGAGTAGGCTTATTAGAGAGATTCCATGTTGGAACCTACTTAATCGTTTGTTGTGTGGCGACATTATTCCGCAAGAAGATGTGAAACGATACATCTCTACGACGGGATGGTTATGGAATGCAGAGACACCTCCGGATAATCCTACTGAGCTGAAAGAAGGTGAGCCTATCTTTCTGGATAAAAGAATCTTAGAGTTTGTATTTGATAATAGAAAATGGTAACTTATGGTCGAAGGTAAATCAAAAGAAATGAAAAAGACAATTCAAATAATCGGAGCGGCTCTTGTCATGGCATTCTTCATATGGATAGGAATGCAGATTGAACGCAAGATGCAGGTAGAGCCTTATAAGGTGATAGATAAAACGCATACAACGGTAACGCGATGAAAAGACTTGCTGAGACATGATCTAACTTGTATATTAATAAAAAGATGAATTACGTACAACGACAACGGAGGGGATATGACTTATCCTGGATCATTGTAATTATGTTGCTATTGATACCTGTTATATGTGGTGTACTCGTAAACAAAGGGATGTTATGAAAGGCAAGATACTTTATCAAAATAATAAACCATGAATACTAAAATCTTAACAGAACTAAACGCCTGTCATGAAGCTATCGAGTGGGCAAGGACTCAACCAAACTGGGAGACTCTATGGAGTAACTGTAATCGTGGTGATTGGATGCTGTGGCTTATTGGTCTAACTATCGCTGGTAGTCCTATGTCAGATGAACGTAAACCGTTAGTATTAGCCGCTTGCGATTGTGCAGAATTGGCATTAAAATATGCTTCAGAAAAAGAAGATCGACCACGTAAAGCTATTGAGCTATCAAGAAAATGGGCGTTAGGTGATATTTCTATTACCAAGCAGGATATACGAGATGCTGCTAAGGCTGCTTATGCTGCTGCTTATGATGCTGCTAGTGCTGCTGCTTATGATGCTGCTGATGCTTCCGCATATAAAGTATTAAAGCAGTGTTCATATATTGTGAGAACTTATTATCCTAACTGTCCAGTTAAATAAAGAAGCCATGAAAGACAAAATAATTGAGATACTGAACCAATATATTTACACGGGGAATGAGGATATGGGACCATCCATACCAGTTGCATGGTTTGAAAATCTGGCCAAAGAAATTGCCTCACTCTACACCACCGATATCAGCGAGGAGGAGCGAATTGATCTTTTAGCGATGAAAATAGTTAATCAATTATATGAATTAGCTGGATTGTCATCAGAGCATAGGCAGCAGCTAAATGATAATGCAGATGATATTGTCAAATCCGCAATTAAAGAACTTAACAACTAAATAGAGATGAATACAAAGGAGCATAGAGAAGCTACGCCACTAGAAACGATATTGATAAATGCTGAAGATGCCGGCCTAAATATTGGACAGACCGCAAAATTAATTGAAGAACATTTCATAGCCAAGAGCAAGGAAGAGGCTGAAGAGAGGTATGAGGATGCTAAAATTTATTTGGTTGATGAGGATATAGCTTCAAGGGCTAAACTTGGAATTAGAACTAAAGGAATAATAAGGGAGGCTCTAAGATTAGCCGCTTTCGGAAAGGAGGACGAGGGATGAGTGTTTGGTTAATCGAAGCGGGGACAAGTATGACCCAATCGGCATACTATGTTGATACTATTAGTGGAAAGGATTTATATAGTTTAAGCCCTAACGATGCAAAGCAATATGAAAATAGGATTGATGCTGAAATTAAGGCGCGCGAACTTGATACGGAAAAAATAATTCACACTGTTTACGAACATCGTTTTTAACCCCTCAAAACAAATAGAGATGAAAAAAGAAATCGGATATTGGGTAGATTCCAATAACAACAGGTGGCATTGTTCTATATACACAAAAGAACAATCCCAAAAGAATAGTAAGACATTGATTGATTGCTCTGATTGCTCTGATTGCTCTGATTGCTCTCGTTGCTCTGGTTGCTCTGATTGCTCTGATTGCTCTCGTTGCTCTGATTGCTCTAATTGCTCTCGTTGCTCTGATTGCTCTGGTTGCTCTTATTGCTCTGATTGCTCTGGTTGCTCTCGTTGCTCTGGTTGCTCTGATTGCTCTGATTGCTCTCGTTGCTCTGGTTGCTCTGATTGCTCTGATTGCTCTGACTATAAATCAAACCCAGAAAGGTATTGTAAAGAGATTATAGGATCAATTACGGGATTAGCACAAGCCTATTGGATTTCAGGGGATGATCTTCAATTAGTGTTCGGGTGCTACAAAGCCACCGATATAGAAGTGTTCAAAAATAAAGCTATTGAAAAAAATGGAAAAGAAAAAGCAAATCCGTTCATTAAGTTTGCAGACACGATTAAGTATTTAATTCAAAACAAATAGAGAGATGATGAGAACAATAAAATTTAATATCACATAATTATTGCTTATTTTTGTATTATGAACAAAGAAGCAGAAAAGCAGTTAAAGAAATTAAGCCGCTACATAGCGGATCAGAGTAATCTGCTTCTGTTGTATCCGCACTATGAGTTTGATCATGTGTTAGTAGATATTTACAATCCTGATCTGTTCACTTTAACTAAAGAGGAAATACATTTATACGTGATGCAATTTAAAATAGGGATGAACTGATGAGCGCGCCTAAAGGAAATAAATTCTGGATGCTTAGATCTTCACATGGACGAAATCCTATATTTGAATCACCAGATGATTTATGGGATGCTGTTTGTGAGTATTTCGATTGGGTAGAAGCTAATCCGCTATATGAAGATAAGGGCTTTGCATTTCAAGGAAAAGTAACTCATGAGAAGTTTGCCAAAATGAGGGCTATGACTATAACAGGGTTATGTATATTCTTAGATATAACATTTAAAACATGGGAAAACTATAAAGAAAAGGAAGATTTTATATATATCATTACGCGTGCGGAGAATATTATCAAGACACAAAAGTTTCAAGGTGCTGCTGCCGAGCTGCTTAATCCAAACATAATTGCGCGTGATTTAGGGCTAACCGACAAGCAAAATGTGGATCACACATCAGGCGGCGATAAGATAAATCTAAACATCACAGTCGACAAGTCAGAAACAGCCGAGACGCTTAAGAAGCTGCGAGATGGAACCCAGGCTCACTAATGTATTTCACAGAACAGGAGAAGCTCTTCTAAACGCTGTAAACGGTACTGGGCCACGGCTGATCATCAACCAAGGCGGTCAGGGATCATCTAAGACGTTCAGCACACTTCAAGTCATTTACAACTATCTCAAGAGCGCACCAGCTACAAAGACTACACTATGTTCATATGCACTGCCTCATCTGAAGATGGGGGTTATCTCAGATTTTGATATTATACTCGATTCGTTTGGTGAGAACATAGGAGAGATCAAAAGCGCACCAGCACAACCAATTTATAAGATAGGCGAATCAACTGTTAACTGTTACGGTGTAGAGGGTAATCTGGCTATGGCTCACGGTCCCAGACGCGGGTTGTTATTTATCAATGAGTGCAACCGAAAGATAACATATGAGGTGTTCGATCAGTTATTCTCGCGTAGTCAGATAACGCTTCTTGACTTTAACCCGGACCAGGAGTTCTGGCTTCATGATAAGGTATTGCCAAACTTCCCTCATGTGCTTATCAAATCCAATTATTTAGATAACCCATACCTTCCAGAGAACGAGCTGGCTAATATCCTTATGAAGAAAGATAAGCCGGGGTTTGAGAATTGGTGGAGGGTGTATGGACAGGGTGAGTTGGGCAAACTTGAGGGTGCTGTATTTAGTAATTGGCGGTTCGGTGAGTTCGATGAATCACTACCTAAGATATATGGACTGGACTTTGGCTTTCATCCCGATCCGGACGCTTTCTCAGAGAACGCTATTGATGTAAAGCATAAGAAGATATA